>JAEEGJ010002712.1_pt1 | contig 81705 bp, 75 predicted proteins | sample 8958761 | NCBI WGS metagenome assembly JAEEGJ01 (sample SAMN16246546, study PRJNA631951) | gut metagenome | biome: gut microbiome; feature: rumen; material: RS-attached | host: Bos | place: Iran: Karaj | collected 2018-10 | reverse complement strand
AGTGCGGCGCTCCTGCCACACGTGATCCGGATACCATGGATACCTTCGTTGATTCTTCCTGGTATCAGCTCCGTTACCCGGATAACAAGAACGATAAGGAACCTTTCAACAGAGAACTCATCGATAAGATGTGCCCGGTCGATAAGTATGTCGGCGGTCCGGAGCATGCAGCGATGCATCTTCTCTATACACGTTTCTTCTGTAAGGCTCTCCGTGATATGGGTTACCTCGATTTTGACGAGCCGTTCACCTCTCTCGTTCACCAGGGTATCATTCTGGGACCTGACGGAAACAGAATGAGTAAGTCCAGAGGAAACACTGTCGCGCCGGATCCGTATATCCAGAAGTATGGTTCTGACGTATTCAGAACATATCTCGCATTCGGCTTCGCTTACACAGATGGCGGTCCGTGGAGTGAGAGCGGACTGCAGGCGATCGTTAAGTTCACCGGACGTATCGACCGTCTCGTGGACGATGTCAAGGATATCGCAAAGGGACAGGCTCTTCCGGCTGACCTCAGCGAAGATGATAAGGCTCTCCTCTACAGCCTGAACTACACCATCAAGGCAGTTACCACCGATACCGAAAGATTCCAGTTCAATACTTCCATCGCCCGTCTGATGGAGCTTCTGAATGCAATCGGAAAGTATCAGGGTGCAGCCAATAAGAACGATGCTCTCTTAAGATCTACCGTAGAGACATTCCTCCTGCTGTATGCTCCGTACGCTCCGCACTTCACAGAAGAACTCTGGGAGAGAATGGGCAACGAGTATTCTATCTTCAATCAGGAATGGCCGAAGTGCGATGAGAGCAAGCTCGTCAAGGATACGATCGAGATCGCTGTCCAGATCAACGGTCAGGTGAAGTATAAGGTCAATATCGCACCGGATGCCACACAGGATGATGTTGAAAAGGTTGTTAAAGAAGACAGCCATTTCGAATCTGCACTTGCCGGAAGAAATATCGTGAAGTTCATCTACGTTAAGGGAAGACTTGCTAACATCGTTGCAAAGTAATCAATAGTAACTTCTAAAACAAAAAGTCGCTGCAAACGTCGCTCAAATCACTTGAGAAAGCAACGTGAACAGCGACTTTTGCTGTTTTTCGCTCAATACGTCGCCAAAATCACTTGAAAAAGAGACGTGAACAGCGACTTTTGCTGTGTTCTGGGATTTACTCGCCTCTTCGGGTCCTCTCCTGCACTTCTTCTTTCGATGCGCGGAACTTGGCTCCGGAGAAGTACTTCTTCTCGAAGTCTTCCGGGGAGAGTGGTTTTGCAAAATAGTATCCCTGGAAGATATCGACACCAAGAGAGCGTATACGGGATGCCTTCTGCGCAGTCTCGATACCCTCGACACATACGGTCATGCCGATGGTTCTGGTAAGGAGAACGATAGCCGAAATGAACGACATATTGAAGCGGTCGTCCTGATCGACAAACGCACGGTCGATCTTGATCTCATCTACCGGGAATTCACGAAGGTAGTTAAACGAGGAATATCCAGTACCAAAGTCATCGAGCGCGATGCGGATACCGTTCGATCTGAGCTTGATCATATTCTGACGGCAGATCGCCAGATTCTTCATAAGGGTCGTCTCCGTGATCTCCAGAAGGATGTTCTTCGGCTGGAGTCCATACTCGGAAAGAAGTTGGATAACATAATCCGCAAAATCGATCCTCGCCATGTCTTCAGCGGTAACATTAATATGCACATAGAAGTCATCGGATACACCGGAATCGATCCATGTCTTGCACTGCTGGATCGCAGTCCTTAAGATCCAATCACCGACGATATTCATCTGGCCGGTCGCATAGACGGCCGCAATAACTTTCTCCGGGCTGATGAGATTTCCCTGAGGAGATCTCCAGCGGAGAAGGGCTTCACATCCAACTAGGCGCTCTGATCTGGCATCAACCAGCGGCTGGAAATAAAGAAGGAAATTCTGGTTTCCTTCACGGACGGATTTACTGATCTGGAACTCGAAGTCCAGTCTCTCCTTCAGTTCCACCTTGAACTGAGGGGTATAGATCGAATACGTAAGACGAGGATCCTGCTTGACCTTATGCAGTGTGATCTCCGCGTTCACAAGGAGTTCTTCCGCGACATTTCCGCATGACGGGAAGATCGCTGCACTCATCGAAAAAGACACATACATCGTGCTTCTATCTACGATCAGCGGTTCATTCATCTCTTCCTTGATGGCTTTCATGTGGTTCTCGACCTGGACTCGTGTCGCATTCTTCCAAAGAAGGCAGAAAGTATCTACATTGATATGATAGAGTTCACTATCCTTCGGACTGTTCTCACGGAGTTTCTTCGCAATGGTAACCAGAAGCCTGTCGCCGGATTCTCTTCCGTAACGGTCGTTAAATACATGGAAATCCTTGATGTCGATTAGTACGATCGCCGCAGAGAGGACGTCTCTGTTATGGATCATCTCATCAAGATCCGAGATGAGACGGTCACGCGCCAGAAGTCCGGTCAGGGAATTACGGGAAGAGTTCTTCTCCACATTCTCACGCATCTCATTCATGGAAGTAAGATCGAAGATCGTACCGATAATGACAAGCGCCTGCTTACTGCTGTCATAGACTGTCTTTCCACGGCTGGCGAGCCATCTGATCTGATCGTCATTCCCCCATACACGGAACTCGATGGAGAAGGTATCTCTCTCTTCATCCACGAGATAGGTAAATGTCTCGATAAAACGTTTTCTGTCGTCTTCAATAACTTCCTCCGCCATTCTGTGGATGATGTCGCCGGAATACGTAAGATCCATATCCGGGAAAGCATCTTTCAGGTTCGGAGAAAATTCGATGATACCGCGCTTCATATCAGCGGTAAAAGTGATCGCCTCAGAGCCATCGATGATGAGTCTCTGTAGGGAGTTCGTCTTTTTCTTATCGGTAACATCAACGAGGATACCGATCTTATAGTGTTTCTGGTCCGGAGATGTAAAGTCAAAGACACCACAGGAGTGCACCCAGACCTCTCCCTGGACCGGAGAAAGGATACGGAAATCCAGACCGAACTTGTCCTTCTTTTCCTTATCGTCCTGCATGATCGAAACGAATGCGGAATAGTCCTCGGGATTTACGAGATTACCGATCTCTTTTGTCGCGTGCTGCAGTTCATGTGTCGGGAAATCCAGAAGATCCGCCAGTGAAGAATTAAAGCGTACATGGTCGGTCTCGCTCTCATAGCAGAAAACATATCCGTCGATTGAATCCGACAGAAGCTTCTCATATACGATCTCACCGAAGCTGCTGGTATAGTCTTCCATCATGCCGAAGATCAGGAGGTGATTCTCTTTCTTCACCGCCTGCATGGTCACGCGCACGTGATACAGATGTCCGGTATGGGAAATAATATTGTGTTCGAAGGAAACGACCTTGTGATTCGCAGCCGCCAGATCATAGAAAGCCTCTTCGTAACGGACTTTCAGATTACGCTGCTCGTCAGGATCCGTAAATTCCAGGAAATTATCCAGAAGCATATCCTCTGCTGCCACGGGGCCGAGGTATTCTGTCATGCCTTTGGAAAAGAACAGTCTCTTCTCTTTCGGGAAGACTACGAATGTGCTCATCGCCACATTTTCCAGAAGGCTGTCTGCCTGTGCCAGAAGCTGCGGATCAAGACTGATCGTCGAGTCATATAATGCTGATACAAAACCGGAATCGTCGGCGACCATCTAAATTCTCCCCTAAACTAGACTATCTATATCATTTTATCATTTCAAGGACCTCATCGTACAGAGCTTTTTTGCTCTCTCCCCACTCTAAAGAGAGGGTTTTTGCTATATCTTTGGTAGATAATCCCTTACTTTCTAAATCTAAAATGACATTTCGACGTTCTTCAGGAGAAAGCTTCTTTTTCGCATCGTTTTTGGGGGCTCCTTCCAAGATGAGTACAAATTCACCCTTTGGCGGGACCTGTTCAAAATGAGCGATGACTTCATCAATTGTGCCGCGGGTGACCTCTTCGTATTTCTTCGTCAGCTCCCGGCAGGCGGAGATCCTTCTTGCTCCCATTCCTGCTCCCGAAAGGTCAGAAAGTGTCTTTATAAGGCGGTGCGGCGCTTCGTAAAGGATCGTCGTGACGGTTGTTTCCGAAACAACAGCGAGGCGCTCCTTTCTGTCTTTGGTCTCCACCGGGAGAAATCCCTCGAAATAGTAGTGACGCGTATCCATTCCGGAAAGCACCAGTGCGGTAATACCGGCAACCGGTCCGGGGACAGCGGTGACATCCACACCTTCTTCGATACAGAGCTTGACCAGATCTTCACCGGGGTCGGAGATGCTCGGCATACCCGCATCGGAAACAAGTGCGACCTCTGCACCTTCTTTCAGTCTGGAAATAAGCTTACTTCCGGCAGATGCCTTGTTATGCTCGTGGTAGCTCATAAGCTTTGCCGAGATACCGAAATGCGCAAGAAGAAGTCCTGTTCTTCTAGTATCTTCGCAAGCCACAAGATCCACATGGGATAAGACCTCGATCGCACGGGGCGAAAGGTCCTGCATATTTCCGATCGGTGTTCCCACTAAGTACAGCATATATCAGTTATCCTCACTATAAATTCTTTTCAGCTGAGGGGTGTATTCACGTGTATCATCCCGAAGGATCAGAGGCGGCGTGATGACGGTTCCCGTCATCTTTCCTCCCTTTTTGGCAGAAAGAAGAAAGAGCGTCGCTTCTTTTTCTGCATATGGATGAACGAAGGTGATCCTCTTCGGGATCAGATTCAGTTCCATACAGGTCTTCATGACCGAGGAAAAATCCTTGGCGCGGTCAACGAGGAAGAGATCTCCGCCGGATGCAAGCATCTTCTTTCCGCAGGAAAGAAAATCATCCACTGAGCCATGCACTGCGAAGCGCGCTTCCATAAGTTCCCGGCTGTGGCGGTCCGTGGATGTAACGGGGCCTTCCTCTTCTTTTCTATACGGGGGATTCATAAAGACGGCATCATAGACATTTCCCGGGATCTCCGAAGAAGGAAGGTCCCGAAGGTCCATGCAGAACCCCCGCATACGGTCTGAATACGAATTCAGTTCTATGTTTCTTTGGAATATTTCTGCCGCTTCCTTCTGCCGTTCGATTCCGTCGATCCGAAGATCGGATCTTCGTGCCGCAAGAAGGATCGAGCCGGCTCCGCAGTTCGTTCCCATTTCGAGAACTCTTACAGGCCTTGACTGCCGGAGACGGAGATTCTCGGAGACGAACCATGCCAAAAGCACGGTATCCTCGCCAAAGCGGAAACCGTCTTTACTCTGGATCAATCGGGCGCCATTTCGCCCGAGATCCTCCATCGTCTCTTTTTTTTCATCATATTCCAAGAGGATTTTCTCCTTACTACGTAAAAAGGATCTGCTCCCCGAAAGGGGATCAGATCCCTCTGCTTTACGTTATTATTGCACGATCAGCCCTGAGAAATAGCGCCAGCCGGGCAAGCAGCCTCGCAAGAACCACACTCAAGACAGAGGTCTGCATTGATCTCATACTTGCCATCGCCCTGAGAAATAGCACCTACCGGGCACTCACCCTCGCAGGAACCGCAAGACAGACATGCATCAGAAATTACATATGCCATATTATTTATCCTCCTTTATCTGGTCTACGAATTCATTAAACACTACTTTTTTGATTTTGTAAATTAAGAAAATGTAAAAAATAGTGGTGTCTAAAATGTCAAATACTCATTCTTCCCGTTTTTCAGGCTGCTGCTTCTTTCTCGGGCAATCCTGCTTGCACTGCGGCAGCGGCGGATTCAGAAGAGACACATCGGCAGCATCGTAGATCTGCATCTCGGTCTCCTCTTCCTTTTCGAAGCGTACCGTCACTTTTTCCTTCAGAAGATCCGAGTAGATGACGACACCGACACCGTCCGGAGTCTTAACTTTCTTTCCGACCTTCGGCACACGCTTGTTCGCGTCCTCGTAGGCCGCCTGCTCATAAGAAAGGCAGCACATTAGACGTCCGCAGGTACCGGTAAGTTTTGTCGGGTTCATGGAAAGGCCCTGATCCTTGGCCATACGGATCGTGACCGGCAGGAACTGGTCAAGATAAGAACAGCAGCAGAGTTCCCTTCCGCAGATGCCGAGTCCGCCGACCATCTTCGCCTGCTCACGGGAACCGATCTGGCGAAGTTCGATTCTTGTCCGGAAGCACGATGTCAGGTCTTTTACGAGTTCACGGAAATCGACGCGTTTGTCTGCCGTGAAGTAGAAAGTAAGCTTTCTACCATCGAAAGAATAGACCGCTTCGACGAGCGTCATCGGGAGCTCTCTTTTCTCGATGAGCTCGAGGCACTTGTAAAAAGCACTCTTCTCTCTTTCTTTCTTCTCATGATAGTGCTCCATCTCTTTCTCATTTGCATAGCGGAGCACCGGAAGGATCGTCTCATCGACTTTCTCTTCGGGAAGATCAAAGGGTTCATCTACGACAAAGGCGATGTCCTGTCCCAGTGCCGTATTCACCATGACTGCGTCCCCGACCTTGAGCTTTAAGTCGCCCGCAAGAAAACGGTACGGCTTTCCGGCGTCATGGAAGCGCAGATTAACTACTTTAGCCATTCATATTCTCCTTTTTTAATGCCAGAAGCATCCGGCATACGATCATTTCAAAGTTCCCATTTGCTTTATGTGCCTTGGCGGCAGTCGTCAGGATCGCATTACACTTCCCGATCTTCTGCACATCCAGATGATACTTTTGAATCACAGTGACCATCTTATCTTTTTTCTCTTCGCCATGCAAGCAGACCGAACTGCTGTCCGTCGCGCAGATCGCCATCTCGTCATAGACCATGCTCATCAGGGAAAGGATATCCCGGAAGTGGTCTTTCTCCTCATCAAAGAAAGAGTACACCTCTGTGAGAAGCTCCGTTCTCGATATCTCCGGCATACGAAGGATCAGATCCGTCACCTCTTCCCAGTCGTTGATCAGCCAGTTGCTCTCGCAAAGGTTCAGCGCATATCCGATCACGCCATTGGAAAACCTTGCGAAAAGCTGCGCTTCCTCGGGAAGGGTATCAGGATTTCTGCGGAGGATCGCCTCCCTGACCTCTTCTTCCTTGTTCGGAAGAAGGCGGATCGATACCGTTCTGCTTAATATCGTCGGGAGGAGCTTCGATTCGTCGGAGACCGTCAGGATAAAGACGACATGTTTCGGCGGTTCCTCGAGTGTTTTCAGAAGTGCATTCTGGCCTTCTTCCGCCAGTCCGTCCGCATCGATCAGATAGACTTTCCGCTCCGCGATCTGGGACATGATGCCGACATCCGACAAGATCTTCGAGCGGACGTCTGCGACCTTGATGTTCTTTTCGCCCTGGGGAAGAAGAAGTTCTTTATAGTCCGGGTGCGTGCCGGCCTGCATATAGTGGCAGCCCGGGCATGTCCCGCATGCGCCGTCTTCTGTCGGGTGACTGCAAAGAAGGCCCTTGGCGAATTCTCTGCCGAGGGTCTTTTTACCGATGCCGGATGGTCCGACCAATAAAAAAGCGTGCCCCGGTTCTCCGGTAAGGGACACCCCGAGGCGCTTTTTTGCTTCATTTTGTCCGATCAGTTCAGAAAAAGCCATACGTCACATCTTTTCAAACTGTTCTACATTGACGACGAATACAGTCGCGCCGCCGACGGTAACATCCACCGGATACGGCATCGCCTCTCCGCCCATAGGCATCGGCGTCATGCTGTTGATTGCCGAACGGCGGGAGGAAGAATACTTCCGGATCAGATCGAGTACTTCCTGAAGCTTTTCCACTTCGACTACGATCATCAGGGTCGTGTTGCCGGAGCGGAGAAATCCGCCGGAAGAATTGAGTTTTGTTACCCGGAAACCTGCTTTATTTAATTCCGCCATCAGACGGGGCGTATCCTCGTCATGTACGATTGCAAATACCAGTTTCATTTTTGTACTACCTCCCAGACAGTTTTTCTGATCTGTTGATAGATCTCTTCAGGTGTCTTTAAGGCATCAAGCACCTGAAATCTTGCATCTTCTTTACTGCGGGAGAGATATCCTCCGCGCACTTTCTTCATGAAGAGAAGCCCTTCTGCCTCGAGCCTGTCTTCTTCATCGGACCTGCCGTGACGTCTTCTGTATGCCGTCTCTTCGTCCAGATCCAGAAGGAACGTAATATCCGGCTTGATACCGGCAGCGCTCCAGTTGTTGAGGAAATCGATCTCCTGAAGATCGAGTCCTCTGGCGTATCCCTGATAAGCGATCGTCGAGTCGTAGAAACGGTCACAGATCACGACTTTCCCGGATTCGAGCTCCGGAATGATCTTTTCCTTTACGATCTGCGCACGCGCTGCTTCGTAAAGAAGAAGCTCTGTTCTCTCATCCATCCCGCTGTTCGCCTTATCCAGCAGGATCGTCCGGATCTTCTCTCCGATAGAGGTTCCGCCCGGTTCGCGGATCAGGACGAAAGGGATACCTTCTTTTTGAAGATCAGAGGAAAGCATCTCGATCTGGGTCGTCTTTCCACATCCATCGATTCCTTCGAATGTGATAAACAATCCCTTCATGCTTTCTAGATCCTCCCTGTTCTTTTCCTAATTATATCAAACTCAGTCGAGTTTCACCGAATGGATGCTGGCGATCTCCAGCCAGATATCCTTCTCGATGCGCTCGTTATCTTTTCTGATATCCTCCACGGTCTCTTCTGCGGGACGGCGGCGGTTCCAGTTCTTCTTTTCTCTTCCTTCACCATGATCGGAGTTCTTCCGGTTATAGTTCTTCTTCTGATATTCCCGCTTCTCGGATCCGTTACCGGAATTGGCCTCACGGTTATCCTGTCTTCTATCTTCCCGGTTGTCGTTTCTTCTTTCCCGGTTCTGATTGCCTTCGTTATTGGAGCGGTTATTGCGGTTGTAGTTATTATTGCGGTCACGGTTTCCACCGTAATTACCCGGTTTTCTCTTCCGGTTACGGTTGTTATTATTTCTCGGCGGCTGAGACTCGCCGGAGGGATTAGCCCCCGCGGGGTGATTGACCTTCTTTGCTTCCTGTTCGCCCATTTATTACCTCCAAGTTTCTATCAGATACACTGAATATCTATATTATATCGGTTTTCCCGTTTCATTCAACCTTCACGTTCGGGAGAAGCCCGTAATAACGGACGTCTTTCGCCCATTTTTCAGGGATCTCCGAGTACCCGTGCATAAAGAGCAGCGGCACCTGGACAAATCCTCTCTCATACATCCGGGGATGTGGGATAGTAAGTCTCTGCGTAGAGATCTGAAGATCATCATAGGTCAGGATATCGACATCGATCGTTCTCGGTCCCCAGCGGATCGTACGGACGCGGTGGAGCGTCTCTTCGATCTTCTGGCATACGGAAAGGAGCGCCAGCGGCTCCAGGTCTGTCTTTACCTTCACGCAGATATTCAGGAAATCGTCCTGATCCTTGTATCCGACGGGCGCTGTCTCAAAGACAGGAGACACCTGCTCTACTTCCACGCCCTCGGAAGGACGGTCCAGAAGTGCGACCGCACGGCTTAAGTTATCGATACGGTCACCCATATTACTTCCCAGTGAGAGATATGCTTCACTCATAACACTGTCTCCAATTCCTGCCTCGTGCGTCCGATGATGACACTCATATAGTCAAAATCCCCATCGATCGGAGCAGTCGGTTTTTGGATCTCGCAGGTGATCTTCTCCACCAGGGAAAAGGTCCGCATGATCCGGACGATGATGTTCTCAGCCATATACTCGATCAGATCGCAGGAAGTATTCTCGACGTAGTCTTTCGTCATGGCGAATACCTTTCCGTAATCGACCGTATCCGAGAGCTTGTCCGTACGGCATCCGGGGATCTCTTTAAGCTCCAGTGTAAGCGTTATTACGAAATTCTGGCCCTCCGTCTTCTCCTCGGAAAGAACTCCGGAAAAGGACCGGAAGCGCATGTTCTTCAGAACGATCTTATCCATTTTCCCCTCCCTGAAGTCTGGTAAATACCTTTAGCGCCGTAGCGGATTCAAATACGTTATGTACACGGACACATGCTGCTTTCTGCTCCTGACAGAACAGCGTAACTGCCGCCGTTCCCGCATCTCTTTCTTCCGCCGGGACACCATCTAATATCTCACCGATAAAACGTTTCCTCGAAGGTCCGATCAGAAGCGGATAACCTTCGTCCTGTATCTTTTTGATCGAGCGGATAAGCTTTACAGACTCCTCGGTATTCGTGCCGAATCCGATGCCCGGGTCAAAAAGGATCTTCTCTCTTTTTATTCCGGCCTTCTCCGCGATATTTGCACTGATCTCGAAGAACGAAAGGCAGTCATCTACGATGTCTCCTTTTCTCTTAAAGATCTTCTCATCGAAATAATTGGCCATGATGACCAGCCCGCAGCCGGCCTCGGCGACAACATCAGCCATCTCCTTATCGTACTGCAGTCCCCATATATCGTTGATGATATCCGCGCCGAACTTAAGGGCTTCTCTTGCGGTCTTACTCTTATACGTATCGATCGAGATCGGTACGGAAACTTCACTTCGGATCAGTTTGAGCGCAGGGATCAGACGGGACAGTTCCTCATCCGCAGAGATCTTCTCCGATCCCGGACGAGTGGACTCCGCACCGATATCCAGGATATCCGCGCCGTCCTCTACCAGTGCTACGGCCTGGGAAAGAGCATTCTCCGGAGTATAGAAGAAACCGCCGTCGGAAAAAGAATCCGGCGTGACATTTAAGATCCCCATGAGGAGGATCTTCTCCCCGTAATCAAGATCTCTGTCACGGATCGTCCATACCGAAGATGAATTCGACATGCTCATGAAGCCCCCCCTAAGTATCAGATGATGTTCCGCGGACGGTTGATCAGCGCCAGCGCTTCCGAGCGGGTCCTTGCATCTGAGCGGCAGCCGCCTCTCATCGCGGAAGTAACGGTCTTGCTTCCCGGCTTTCTTATACCTCTCATCGTCATGCACAGATGCTCGGCCTCAAGAACGACACATACCGACATGGCATCGACTGCCTTCTGGATGGTGTCAGCGATCTCGGAGGTCAGGCGTTCCTGCAGCTGGGGCTTTCTGGAAAGCGTATCCACGATACGGGCGACCTTGGAAAGGCCTAAGATCTTCCCGTTCTTCGGCACATAGACGACATGTGCCTTGCCGTGGAACGGAAGGAGGTGATGCTCGCACATCGAGTAGAACGGGATGTCGCCGATCAGGATCATCTCGTCGTTATCCGAGGTGAATGTCTTGATGTCTTTAGTGATATCACGATGCAGTCCCGAGAAGACTTCTCCATACATGCGGGCAACGCGGTTCGGCGTCTCCTGAAGTCCTTCTCTGTCCGGATCCTCGCCGACAGCGATCAGGATCTCTCTTACAGCACGCTCGATACGCGGGAGATCCATCCCTTTCCGGCTTTCCTCCGGTACTCGAAAATCATCATCGTAAATGCTCATTTCTTCTATCTCTCCTTACTCTGTGTACATATGTCTGTATTCCATGGGCGTCATGCCCTTCTGCTTTCTAAAAGCAACATTAAATCTCTGCGGACTGGAAAATCCCACCTGTGTCGCGATACCGCTGACCTTGATCTCTTTCTGGGTCAGGAGACGGCATGCGGCCTCGATGCGGATCTGCATCAGGTAGTTCATCGGACTGATGCCGAATTCATCTCTAAAAGCTCTGGTAAAGTATCCCTGGCTTAAGAATACATACGAAGCGGTCTCCGCGACGGTTACTCCGCGGTCATAGTTCTCATCGAGATAATCTCTGGCGATAAGGACGAGTTCCCTGGCTTTGCCGTTCTTCACACGGAGACTCTCCTCCCACTCTTCACGGAGTGCTCTGGAAAGCGTGATCAGAAGTTCCATCGTCAGGAGCTGCATCATCATATCCTTCGCATACATATCCGAACGGCTCTCCCGCATGATACGCTCGGCGAGCACACCGATCGCCTGACGGGATTTACCGGAGATGATCAGGTAATTGGAACCGTCACCGACCGTACTTTCTCCCTGGGCAAAGTCCAGGAAGTACTCCAGCGGCAGCGAGGATACATTTTCCTGAAGGAAAGGAACGGTCGGGCCTCCGCGGAGGCGTCCGTTCGCCATCGGCTGGGTATCCTTCGGCTTGGAAAGGAGCGCCTGCTGTGCTTTTGCCATATCGGAGGAGAATCCGAAATAAAGCACGACCATGTCCGCCGGTCCTTCCACCACGCGGACGGAGTGCATGACCTGCGGACGGATGATCAGAGTGGTTCCCTTCGTGACATTTACCGTCTTTCCGTTAATCACGAATTCGCATTTTCCTCGACGAAGATACAGTAACTCGTGAGAGGTATGACGGCTGGCTGTCGGAAACGGTGTAGATGTCTCGTAACAATGTTCCACGCCCTCAAATACCACCGGAATGGAGCCGGATGATTCCAGTAAGCTCTTTTCAAATGCCGGTAACAGATCTTCAACCATATGGCATGCCTCCCTTCTTTCTTATGTTTCCTACGGCAGGAAACGGATATTATCGATATAAATTGCGCCGGATCTCTGTCTGTCAAAGATGGTAAATACCAGATCCGAGATCTCCATGTCATCAAAGGACGCCCAGTTCAGAGAGATCGTCTGCCAGCGAAGCCCGATCTCGATCGTCGCCTCTCCTCTGAATCCGGAGATCTGCATGGTCTTCTCGAACTGGTCGGGATTAAAGATATCCAGGCAGATCCTTCTGGCTCTTGAGAACTTAAGCGGCGCCATCACGGAAGCGTAAGAGAGCACCGGTCCGAAGGACAGAAGACTGTTCTCCGGCTCATACTCGATACGAAGAGAAGCCGCGCCCTGCGTCTTATTCATCACTTCGCGGTAGATCGTCGCTTTTCCCTTGGTGATCTTATATGTTTCCAGTTTTTCAAAATCACTGTCCCACGTCTTTTTGCCGGTAAAGGTGATATCTTCACAGGACGTGAAGGTCAGATCCGGGCAGTATTCCGACGGGATCTTATCGAAGCGGAACGGAAGTACCGGAAGATCGATACGGTTTCTGAATGTCGCCTGATGCGGGATCGGAGAGTAACCGTAGGTGACGCCGACCGGATCGAGGATATCATCATTCCAGACCATGACGCGCACACCGTGCAGGATCCTTGCCGATGCCGGAACATATACGCGGCTCTCATCACAGACCGCGAATCCGCGAAGGACCGATTCATTCTCCGACAGGCGGAGACCGTCGACCGTATTATCAAAAGAAAGCATGACTTTATTTCCGATCACCTCGACACCGACGCACTCCGGCGAGGAAGCCGGCATCTTCGGCGTGAAGTGAAGTCCCAGCGCGATACAGGACAGTCTTCGTCCGATCGTAAAGGAGACTGTCTTATCCGGGATCAGGAGATCATGCTGGCCTAAGATACCGATCGGCATCGGGAATCTTCTTCGTATCGCACAGAGGCGCTCATTAAATTCCACATGGCGGAACGGTTCTTCCGGATCCATCGCATCCGGATGCAGCTGCATGATGATAAAGGACGGAACCTGATTCTTATCCTCGATCTCACGGGGACCGAATACTCGCGCCAGATCCACGAGGAGCTGACGGACCATCGCCGTGTAGAGATCGCCGATCTGGGCATCCGACGCATCCGGTGCGAATACGATACCACGGATGCTCGTGTCGCAAAGCGGCGCGAGACGGTGGTTAAAGAATACCGACATCATATCCGCAGGACCGACCAGCGGACGGTGGGCCGCTTCCGAAACAAGTGTATCGGTCATGACCGTCTCAGCAGACGGGATCATGGAATTCAGAAGGTCATGATTATTCTTCTTCTCAAAGTGCTTGAGCTCCTCGGTCGGGAAAGAAAGCGGCGGTTCATCATCCGAAGTATCGTCGGAAGGTGCTTTTGCCGAAGCATCTGCATCCTCCTTCTCCTTTTCTTCGTCACTCTCTTCCGTTTTTTCGCCGGTCTCCTCCGGCTGTCCGCCCTTATGATCCTCAAAAGCAAGTGCGCCCTCCGGATCGATCGGAACATCGATCTTCTCCTCATCTTCGAAAACGAAAGATTCTTCACTTTTCGGCTCGGATCCTTCCTCTTCTTCCTCATCCTTGATCAGGGAGCCGTCAATGATCGCGCCCTTCTTCTCAGTGAGTCGGGCAATATTGGCACGCCATCCCTCTTCGTCAAAGTAGAGATTTCTCTCTTCGAGATATTCACGGATCGCGTCATTATTATCGATGCCCTCGTGGGAGAGCCAGCGGTAGATCGGTGCATATTCCTCGGCCAGATCCAGGATACCGACCGGATAGTGCAGCTGCTCCGCCAGATGATATGCATATGAAAAAGCAACAGATGAGACACTGGCCAGTTCCAGAGTATCGCGGATACGGATCCACTTCGTCTTCTCCTCGGTCAGGATCGGCTCATAGGACAGCACATCGACCTGATCGAGCACGCCCTTCTCCGGTGAGTAAAAGCGAAGAAGCGGCATGACATCCTTCTTCAGAGGAGTACGCGGAGCCGCCGTCTGGGAGATCGATGCCGCGAGCGGACGGCCTCCGAAGAGTACCCAGACATCACCGCACCGGCAGTCCTCGATCGTAAGTGTATCGGTCAGAGAGTGGAAAACGAGCGTATAGGCGTCGGTAGAGGACCGGTAAGGCGGAAGGGTAAAACGGAAAGATCCGTCTTCCTCGGACACGGTCTCCAGACTTAAGATGACACCGTAATCCGTGTCCAGTTTCGATACTTTACGTCCATCTGTCGGATCCTTCATAACCTCCAGTGTAACCGGAACAGAAGAAGATCCCACTTTACCGCGGAGCACCACCGGTACTCCCTGCTGGAAAACCATACCCGGAGAGATCCAGGATGGAAGACGTATATCATTCGTTTGCGCCATTAGCTCGATACCTCACATAGTTATCTCATTAAACACTATTATACGACAAGTTTGTCTCTTTTCGCATATAAACATATCTATATGCATGAAAACTATAATCTTCTTTCTTTGTTCGCCTGCTTCCGCAACTTTCTTTAGAAATACCGGAGCATCTCATTTACTCATATATGAGTACGCATATATCATATATTCACATAAAAATCTCATGTAAAGGAGGAATCATCATGGATGAAACGATCGTCATCGGAAAAGTGATCCGGAACGTCAGGCGGGAGAAAGGCCTCTCCCAGTTTCTCGTTGCTTCCCGTTCCGGAATCAATCTCTCGTATTACTGCAAGCTCGAAGGCGGCCAGGCAAATCCGTCCATCCGCGTCATCTTCGCCGTTACCCATGCGCTGGGCATCTCTCCTGCCCAGTTTCTCGAGCTCATCGCCCTTGAAACGCAGTATTTTCTAGTCTCCGGCGAAGTTTCGGAGCCGGCATAAACTATTTCACTATTTTGACATAAACCTTTCATTTTTTTACCTGACATGGTATTCTGAATATGTTGTGTATCAAATAATACAAACAGAGGGAGTGTCAGTATACCATGTCTTACCAGAATAACCATGCCGCAAAAAATGCCCTGTACGAGGACCTTCACCGCCCTCATCTGCAGGATGCCATTGCCAGTTGTCTGCATTTTCTGGAAGAAGGGAATCAATGTCGTGAGATCGCTCCCCATTACCACGATTTTGTTGAGATCATTTACGGGGTCCGCGGCAGGTTTTCTGCCTCGATGGCGGATCAGACCATCGAAGTGAACGAAGGGGATATGCTCCTGATCAACGTTAACGAGGTCCACGCCTTTCATCACTTCGAGCCATGCGAGTATTTCTGCCTGCAGTTCGATCCGACCGTATTTTTCTTCTCTTCCGCATATTCCACCGGCGCGAAGTATCTTCTTCCATTTCTGATGTCTACGACAAGAAACCTCGGGAAGAGCACCTCTTTTTCGCTTCTCGCCCGAAAAGAGGAACTGGAAGGGACTAATATCCCTGAACTGATCCGGGACTATCACAAGGAATTTACTGAGCATGCACCGGGATACGAACTGGCGATCCGCGCCGATATCTGCAGGATCTTCCTGTGGTACCTGCGCCGCATGGAGAAAAGCGGGATCTCCGTATATTCTTCTCCGGGTATCCGTCAGGAAGATATCGCGCGCTTAAATGCTGTTCTGGATTATATTCACGAGAATTATCAGCAGCCGGTACTGGCCGAGAAGATGGCGAAGATGTGCAATATGAGCTACAGCTATTTCTCCCGGTTCTTCCGTCATGCTGTAGGACAGACCTTCTCGGATTATCTTCTTTATGTAAGACTTACGGAAGCGGAAAAACTCCTGATCACCACATCCAAGAGCATCAGTCAGATCGCGCTGGATACGGGATTCAGCACGTCGAGTTATTTCATTACGCAGTTTAAGAAAAGAAGGCACATCACGCCGAAGCAATTGAAGCAGAAGATCTCCGTTTCAGATCCGGCCTGATCACTTCGGAGCAATCACCAGTTCGATACCGAAATCACGGATCTCCTGTGCAAGGTCATCGGCGATGCCGGAGTCTGTGATCAGCACGTCGATCTTCTCTGCAGGAATAAAGGACGATGTGGAGTCCTGATTTAATTTCGAAGAGTCTACCAGTGCGATGCAGCGCTTGCATTTTTCCGCGAAGCGTTTCTTCAGTTCCAGCTCATAGAAGTTATGGCCGGTAAGACCGGATGTCAATGAGAATCCGTTTCCCGATACAAAATAACTATCCCCGCTGATACGGCGGAGCATCTCTTCACAGAGCAGTCCCTCGATCGCACCGGAGTGCGGACGGAGAACGCCGCCGACCAGAACGGTACGGAAATTACTGTATCTCTGGATCTCCATCGCGGTGTGGATACCATTCGTTACGATAGTCAGGTTATCCAGGTTGCTGATGAACGGGATCATATGGAAAGTGGTGGAGCTGGCATCGATAAAGATGGTCTCCCCCTCATGAACGAATTTGCCGGCTTCTCTTCCGATCGCCGTCTTCTCTGCTACACTCATTACAGAACGCAGCATATAGTTTTCCGGGTTGGAAGACTGCTTTACAGAGTCGGAGATACGGGCACCGCCGTGATAACGTACGATCGCACCCTCACGCTCCAGATCACGAAGATCGGATCTTACCGTCGCGCCAGTCACGCCGAGGCACTCCTGAAGATCAGTCGTGGAAACACGGCTTTCCTTTTCCAGGATCTCCAGAATTCTCTTTCTTCTCTCTACGTTGATCATACTACTTCCCCCTCCATCGGAAACTCGCGTTTTTTCAGGAAACGAAAGTATAATACAAGGCTCGCTATCTTTTTGTCAACGTTTTCTTTTCATATATTTTCATTTCGGAGAAGAAATGCGCCGGATAACGATTATTTGTTCATTTCTCTTCTTTTCAGTTCTTCAGCCATCCATCCGGTGACGCCATTCGGAAGTCTCTCATCCATCGGTGTTCCATCGAGGAACATCAGGTTCGACTGGATGCCGTTCATCAGGCAGTGCTGCCCCATCTCGAAACCGAAGTTGATGGATGCGATACCTTTATCCGCATTAAATACCCATTCCGGTGTATAGATGAAGCTGTTCTTCATCTTCTCCATGCGTGCACGCCGGCTCTCGATCTTCTCATGGCTTACGATCTCATCTCTCATGCCGTCGGCAAAGAACAGCGTCACGCCGTTTCTTTCCAGTTCATCCATCACATCGTCATCCGGGATCGCGTCAGTACCGACGGGAACAAGAACATCGAACTTGTCCGGAGCATGCGTCGCAAGCGCGAAAGTAAATCTCGCACCGGCAGAATTTCCCAGGAGAAACTTCACGCCGACACCGTCTGTATATTTCCCGATAAATGTATCGATCAGCTTCATGACCGGATCGATATATGTCTCATCCCAGCTGCCTGCATAACCGCCGTTTTCGAGCCTGTATTCATTTGCGATAGGGACCAGGATATACGCGCCGCCCAGTGTCTTCTGATACTCATCAGAAGCGTAGTACTCCGCGCCGGTATAGTTGATGCAGAGTTCTCCTACGAGGGCATTTGATCCTCCATGCAGGAAGATAAGAAGCGGATAGTTCTTTTTCTTCGGAAACCCGTGTTCAGACGGATCGAAGAAATAGTACTTCAGGCCCTCTGCCTGATCATTTCTAAAACGGTCGAAATACTTTCCCGTCTCATAGGACGGTTCCGTGGTGATAAATGCGCCATTCGGGATCTCATTGATCCAGGGCGGGGTCCGGTCTGCCATATTCATCCCTGCTCTTTCATAGGTTGTTTTTATCAAGTATGCGCCTTTTCGCGGAAGTTGAACAGGGGGATTATACCAGAGGTAAAGAAAAAGGCTGATCCTTCTTTTGAAGAATCAGCCTTATGGCTGCCGAACTAGGATTCGAACCCAGACAGACGGTGCCAGAAACCGGAGTGCTACCCTTACACAATTCGGCAATGTTGTAAATCAACGCTTGAAAGTATATCAAAAGTCATAAAATAGTGCAATACCCTTTTTCATCGAAGCAGCGAAAAATGCTATTTTCCTGTGAAGATGATCCGGAACGGTTACTAGGATGGTCTCTCCGTCGGCATATCCGGCTGTGCGGGAAGCCTCTCCATCAGACCCATCTCTTCCGCTTTTCTTCTTACCTGCTCGATATCCTTCCAGAGCTTGACACGCTCATTATTATTCCGAAGGATATACGCCGGGTGGAAAGTCGGCATGATCAGATACCCGTTCTTCTCGATAAAAGCACCTCTGATCTGCGTCATCTTCGCATTCTTATCTCCGGTAAAAAGCGTATAGGCAGTCTTACCTAAAAGCACGATGATCTTCGGCTTACAGATCAGTATCTGCGTACCAAGGAGCTTCTTACAGGCGGCGGCTTCCTGCTCCGTCGGAACACGGTTTTCCGGCGGACGGCATTTCACGACATTTGCGATATGGTAATTCTCAGTGGAGAAACCCTGTGCATCTAAAAGAAGCTGCAGAAGACGTCCTGCCTGTCCGACGAAAGGAAGTCCCTGTTCATCCTCCGTCGCACCCGGTCCCTCACCGACAAACATGATCGGCGCGACCACACTGCCGCGGTAGATGACGACATTCGTCCTTGTCGCCCCAAGCGGACATGCCTGGCAGCTCTCACACTGCTTTACAAAATCGTTCCAGGATATCTTCATCGGAGAAGTACGATGGTGATACCGTCATTGGCTTTTGCCCAGTCAGGGTCATTACGGAATGCCGGGCATTTCTCGACCATAGTTCTGCCGAGTGTCTCAAAAGGACCGAACTGCTCGCCCGGACAGAATGCCTTGATGCGGCCTTCGTTCTGCATCGTACGCAATATCTCATGAGTTGCCGTCTTGATCAAGCCGCCTTTTCCAGTGGAACCATACCCGTGAATGATCTTCACCTGGTTGACTCCGACACGGCGCAAAGTATTGAGTTCCAGCCGTAATTTACGGGTGGCAACATCAACTTTCGGCATACCTTCTTTGATATTGATGATACTTGCAGCCATACTACTCCTCATTTTGAAATTACTACATTTATTATACCACAATTTTTTCGTTTTACATGCGTCGAAAGATAGGGATTTTTGATATAATACGCCCATGAGATTAGACAAATTGCTGGCAAATTCAGGATATGGTACCAGAACCGAAGTCAAGGAAATGCTTCGGCAGGGACGGGTATGTCTTCGCGGTGAAGTGATCCGTGATCCGGGCTTTTCCATCTCGGAGGAACAGGCCCCGGATCTCACACTGGACGGACAGAATATCCGCGCCGGACAGTATCTGTACTTCTGTTTAAACAAACCGGACGGATACCTCACGGCGATGACCGATGACCGTCTTCCCTGCGTCGGAGATCTACTCCCTTCAAACTTAAAAACGAAGAAGATATCACCGGTCGGACGGCTGGATTTTCACACCACAGGCGTACTTCTCCTCACCAATGACGGTGAGCTTTCGCATCGTCTGACATCTCCGAAATGGCATCGTGAAAAAGCGTATCTGGTCACCTATTCCGGAGACGAACTGACAGAAAAAGAGAAAGAGCTTTTTGCAAGCGGAATGACGCTTCACGAGAAAGACCACGCGCCGGAAAAACTAAAACCGGCAGAGCTTGAGATCCTTCCGGATCACACCTGCCGGCTTATTCTTACCGAGGGAAAAACACATCAGGTCAAGCGCATGATCGCTTCTACCGGACGATCGGTCGAGACGTTACATAGGGAAAGGATCGGTACACTGACACTTAAAGACGGACAACAGCCCGGGGAGATGTACGCACTTTCCGATGAGGAGATCCGGCTTCTTAAAGAGGATTCCTGATCACATCGAAAGAGGATCAGTCCTCCGACTCCGCATAAGGATGATCTTCCAGATATTCCGCTCTAAGCACATCGATATCCTCCAGGATCTTCGTCATACGCTCGATCGCTTTATTGATATCGCTGCTTCCCGCACCTACACCGAAGATGATGATCCGCTCGATACCCGGATTCTTCCATAGAAGTTTATATCCCAGGGAGGCCTGGTCGATCTTGTCACGGATAATGAATCCGTAGATATGTTCCACGTAGTCTTCTTCCTTCAGAGGCTCCATCGCGTCCTGATAGGTCTCCGGCATATCATCCAGGAACTCTTCGTAGAATCTCGCTTTTGAGTAGTAGTACGGCTCGATCCGGGCAAGGTCTTCCTTCGACCAGGTCGCTTTCATATTCTCATAAACATCGTCGAGAATATAAAGGTCACCGCTGTTGACATAAACAGGAACCGTCGGCATATCGAACACCAGGATATCCGGATGAACGGCCATCAGGTTCGTCGCTTTCTGGACACCATACTCATCCACTTCTTCATCTTCGCTGTTTCCGGATACTACATCCGCATCCCTGACCTCCGGATTCTTGCATCCGAGATTATCCTTGAGATAATACTCCATGATCGTGACGTCCTGGCTGAAGTGTCCAATCGATGCCATACGGACATCGACTCTCGGCGCGAGGAAATAGTAATTAATGAACGCCCAGCCGCCGATGATCACTGCGATCGCAACGATGAACTTCCATCCCTCATAGTGAAAGAAATCCTTCCACTGTTTCTTTGTCTTTCCGAGATAGTGCTTAGCCTCGGCTTCCTCTTTCTTTTCCTCCGCTTTGCGGTCTCTTTCACCGCTGGCGATACTATAAGCCAGAGAGATATCAGCAAGCTTCTGCTCATCTTTCTGTGCAGTATAGGTCTTGCCGAGTTTCCAGAATTTGTCGTCCAGATCTTCTTTGGAAGCCCATGCAGGAAGACCGAAATACTCCATCGCCTCCTGCCGGTCCATCTTCTCGATGGAAGGATCCGGGAGGATCTTCTCTTTCTGTTCTTTCGGTTCTTCTTCGCTGCTTTCTTTTGCTTTTGAAGATGCGGAGGATCTCAGTTTCTCACCGAGTTCCTCCTTGGAGTTCTGCTCCAGGCCCTCACCCTTCACTTCTCCAAGTCCTCTCTTTTTCTTTTCTTCTTTCATGTGTTTCTATTATCCCTTTTATTTACTTCTTTTCTTTTCCGCTTTCATCTCTTTTTTGAAAGCACGGAAGTCCGCAAGTGCCGCCCAGCCGATCTTAAAGATCTTTTTGATGTTGATCGAATTCTTGCCGCCCTGACGCGGTTTAAAAGTGATCTCACGCAGCGTGTAGTTCTCTTTATAGTATGCAAAGAATGTCGTCAGCATGACGTTCGGAAGATTATAGTCCTCTTTGAATCTGCCCACGTATTTATTTACGAGAGAAGCCTTCATCAGACGGAACGGGGCATTACTATCCTTCACCTTCACACCGAAGTGAAGTCTCAGAAGGAAGCACAGGAACTTCTCGACAAACTTTCGGGACTTGCCGTCTCCTCTTACCACACGGTTACCGAGGATCGCATCGTATTTATCACGCAGATCCCAGAAAGCCTGAAACTCGTCCGGGTTCGTCTGGCCGTCGGAATCGGTCTGGAAGATATAGTCTGCACCTTGTGCGATCGCGTACTTGTACATCGCGATCAGCTTCGGGCCATGCTGTTTCAGTGTATCGGGAAGCACTTGAAGCTTCGGGTATTTTTCCTTCAGGGAAAGAAGGATCTCATGGGTACGGTCCACACTTCCGCTATCCGCCACGATCAGGCGTGAGCCTTCTCCTTTTCCTTCTAAGACAGGATACCAGGCGGATACGACAGACTCGATGTTCGCCTCTTCGTTATATGCCGGCATCACTAAATACAGATTATCCATTTTTATTCCTCCCGAACCACTCGCCGTTACTCTCAATGTATCACTTCAACTGCTGTTTTACCATAGACAGGGCCGATGCTACGACCGCATCCATGTCGTAGTACTTATACTCTCCGAGACGCCCGCCGAAGATCACTTTCTCTTCTTTGTCCGCAAGCTCCCTGTACTTGCTGTACAGTGCACCATTTGCTTCGTCATTGACCGGATAGTACGGTTCATCACCGGGTTTCCACTCGGAACTGTACTCCCGGCTGATGACCGTCTTCGGAAGGTCATTCCCGTCTTCGTCTTTTCCGAAAGTGAACCACTTGTGTTCTATGATCCTTGTCCACGGAGTCTCGCGGTCGGTATAATTGACGGCTGCATTTCCCTGGAAGTTCGGCTGATCCAGAAGCTCCGTTTCAAATCTTACCGAGCGGTACTGGAGATACCCGAGAGAATAGTTGAAATACGCATCGATCGGGCCCGTGTAGATGACCTTGTCTGCCATGGCATTCCACTTTTCTTTCTCATCGAGATAGTTTGTATTCAGACGGACTTCGATGCCATCGAGCATATTCTCCACCATCTTCGTGTAGCCCTTTTCCGGGATACCCTGGTAGAGTGCATTGAAGTAATTGTTATCGAAAGTAAGTCTCACCGGAAGGCGCTTGATGATGAACGCCGGGAGATCCTTGCAGTCTCTTCCCCACTGTTTTTCCGTATACCCCTTGACGAGTTTTTCGAAGATATCTCGGCCGATCAGGGAGATCGCCTGCTCTTCAAGATTTGAGGGTTCTTTTCCAGCCATCTCGGCTTTCTGCTCCTCGATCTTCGCCTTTGCCTCTTCCGGTGTCACGACGCCCCACATCTTATTGAAAGTGTACATGTTAAACGGGAGCGAATACAGCTCACCTTTATAGTTGGCTACCGGGCTGTTGGTGAAGCGGTTAAACGCGGTGAACTGAATTAAATAGTTCCAGACCTCTGTGTTATTGGTGTGAAAAATATGGGCGCCGTATGTATGGACCTTGATGCCTTCGACATCCTCGCAGTACACGTTACCGGCAATATGCGGACGTTTCTCTAGAACGAGGACTTTCTTGCCAAGTGCTTTTGCCTCGTGAGCAAATACCGCGCCGTAAAGACCGGCACCGACTACCAGATAATCATACTTCTCACCCATGATTCTTCGCCGCCTTCTTTCTTTCCTTATGGATCTTTCTGACTTTTTTCTTGATCTTAAATGTGTCCTTGAATACCTGGATGATATCCTTCATGCGGATACGTGAAAATCCGCCTTCTCTGGTAAATACCAGGCGGATCGGACGCTCGATGATCTTCGCGCCCATCTCGTTGGCAACCGCGAGAAGTTCGATGTCGTATGCAAACCCCTTGGTGATGACATCCGGTACGATCTTTTTCAGAATATCCGCGCGGTACAACTTGACGCCGGTCTGCGTGTCGTGCACTTTCAGATGGAAAAGCACTCTCAGCATGACATAGTAGCCGAAGCTTACGAACTTGCGGATAAAGGGATACTCCAGCTTGGATTCCTTATGCATTTTACTTCCGATCACGACGTCGGCATTTTCTGACTTCATATGGGAAAGGAAATCTTCGAAGTGATCCGGGGAAAGATCCAGATCCGAATCGAGAAAACCGATGACATCGCCTTTGGCCTCCAGGACACCGGTCTTGATCGCATGTCCTTTACCTCCGTTCGGTGTATAGGAGATCATTCGAATACGGGAACACTCTTTGGCGGCCCGTTCGATTTCAGTTTTTGTATTGTCAGAACTTCCATCATCGACGCAAACGATTTCAAAAGAGTCGCAGAATCCGGAAATGATCCGATCCGTTTCCAAAAGATTGTTGTATATGTGTTCGCCTTCGTTATACGCCGGCATGACCACTGAAAGGTCCATGAGCCGTTCCTCTTTTCTATTTTCGTATCTTATCTATTGTATCACAAGAAAAAGAGTCATTCTTCACTTATATAAAGAAAAGCGAAATACCACTTCCCATCACCGAAAAATCAGTGATCGGGAGCAGTATCTCGCTCGGGATATGGGGACATGGTTTATCCCGTTCAGGAAGGACTATTCTCTTTCGAGAATTCTTTTATATTTTTTCTTCGACGGAATAACGAAGACCACTTCATATCTGACTTCGACACAATATCGAAGACAACCGCTGCCAGAAGGACTACGCCTTTTACTACCTGCTGCCAGTCCTGGTTAAGATTAAACTTGCTGCAGATAAGCGACATGCCCAGATTGATGACACCGATGAGAGTTGCACCGATTACCATTCCGAACACTGTTCCGGATCCGCCATAGGCAGAAACACCACCGACCACGCAGGCCGAAATCGCATCCATCTCGAAGTTAACACCTGCACCGGAATTCGCGGACTGGAATCTTGCGACCATCATAAGGGAAGCAATAACACTCAGTATAGACATGTTGAGGTAAGCACCAAACATAACATGCTTGTTGTTGATACCCGAAAGACGGGCCGTCTCGGAATTGCCGCCGACCGCCATAAAACGACGTCCGATGACTGTTTTCTCGCAGACGAAATTATAGATCAGGAGAATCGCAACGACCCAGATCAACACGACCGGAATACCGCCGTCTTTCGCGAGTTTGTAGGTAATGAGTCCGATCACCGCAGCCTCCAGCACGCTCTTAAGAATAACGTACGGAAGTGAATCTGCTTCGTATCCTTTTTTGAGCTTGCCGTATCTTGTCAAAAAGTTCATCAGAATAACAACAATAATACACAGTATTCCGATGACCAGACAGCTGTAGCTTATCGATGCTCCGGGGGCAGATTTTGCAACTTTGCCGGAAAACAGTTTCAGGAATGACGACGGGAAACCTGTAATTGCACCGGTTTTTGAAGCAGAAGTGAGTATTTCTGTACCTGCGCCTCTAAATGCAAGGTATCCTGCAAGAGTGGCGATCCACGGCGGGATATTGAGATAGGCGATCAGGAAACCGAGAACAATACCATAAACGATACCAAGGCCGAATATGAGCAGCAAAGCAATTGGCGTACTGAGGTGAGCGTTTACAGATAGTACTCCGAACACCGCACCGGCCATGCAGACAAACGAACCGACAGATAGATCGATGTTACCACCGGTCAGCATACACATCAGCATACCGGTTCCAAGAACAAATACATATGCATTCTGAGAAATGAGTGATGTAAAGTTGGATGCAGAGAATATCTCACCCCTGGTCATGATAACAAAGAAAATATAAACGAAGAAGAGAATTAAGACCATTGAATTCTTCTTCAGAGCTTTTTTCGCACCGGATGTATTCATTCTTCGGCACCTCCCTTCTTACGCATCTTCATAATGACATCAAAGAAAACAGCCAGAAGCAGTACAAGTCCTTTGACAACCAGTTTGTAGTTTGCACTTGTTCCCATGATATCCATTCCCTTGTTGATTACACCAACGAGAAGAGCACCGATAATGACACCACCGACCGTTCCGGTTCCGCCATATGCGGATGCGCCGCCGATAAAGCATGCTGCGATAGCATCCATCTCATACTGTTTACCATACGACGGCTTGGCACCAACAAATCGGGCTATATTGAGGACACCGGCAAATCCGGCAAGAAGTCCCATCATTACATACGCCTTAAATTTGACCATCCTGGTGTTTACACCGGAAAGTCTTGCCGCCTTCTCATTACCGCCTACAGCGTAAAGGTTACGCCCGAAAGTGGTCTTCGTTGTGATATACGCAAATATCGCAAGAACGATGCCGATCCAGATAAGGGGTGTCAGAATGCCCTTATGGCATGCCAGTTTGTAGAACAGCCACAGGAGTGCCGCCGAAATACATGTTGTCTTGATTATGACAGATACGATCGGCTGCAGTTTATATCCGTTTTTCTTAAGGTGGATACGATGCAGGATCGTATAGATGACAAGTGCGATAACAAAAGCGATACCGACGGCAAGGCAGAACTTATTGAGGATAACTCCCTTTTCCCCTTTTATCTCCGGTCCTATATTTGCAAAGAAATCAGGCACATAACAGTTTTCTTTGCCTCCGAAGATATTTAGGAAATTCTGGTCCGTGATATCATAGGCAAAGCCGCCCATAACAACGTTGGATAGTCCACGGAAAGCAAGCATTCCGGCAAGTGTGGCAATGAACGGAGGAACGTTTACATACGCGATCCAGAATCCCTGCCATATTCCAACAAGAAGACCAATGACCAGCATGGCGACTACCGCAACCGGCCACGGAATTGAACGATCCATCATGATGGCACCGACACCGCCTGCAAAACAGACGACAGATCCTACGGCAAGGTCGATATTTCCGCCGGTGAGGATACAAAGGAGCATACCTGTTGCAAGTATAAAAACATAAGCATTCGTTTGAATAAGGTTGTTGATATTCTGCGGGAAAAGAATAGCGCCGCCTTTCTGAAAAGAAAAGAATATGACAACAGCGATCAGCGCGATAAGCATCATGTATTTTTGCAGGAACGCACGAACTCTATTAAAAACATGATGTTTTCTTAAGAAGTTAATAAACTTGTTAGGAGCGGCGCTCGAACTCTGAGCAGTGTTACTCATTTGCAATACCATCAGCCTCCTTTCCGGACTTGACGATGCAAGCCATTATATTGTTTTGGGTTGCTTCTGAAGCAGGGATCTCTCCAACGATCTTTGCTTCATTCATAACATAGATTCGATCACTCATTCCGATGACCTCAGGGAGTTCGGAAGAAATCATGATTACGGATTTACCGGCAGCCACAAGATCGTTAATGATACAGTAGATCTCATATTTCGCGCCAACATCAATACCCCTTGTAGGCTCATCCAGGATCAGGATATCCGGATCTGCAAACATCCACTTCGCCAGAAGAACTTTCTGCTGGTTACCACCTGAAAGATTTCCGACCAGCTGTTCGACAGATGGCGTCTTGGTCTTCAGCTTGTCAACATATTCGGACGCAACCTCATATTCTTTATCTTTATCGATTACAAGTTTCGGAATAGGAGAACGCCTGTCAGCCGCTTCATCCTTTACAGTAAGAGCTTTAAGATTTGCAAGAGATGTATTCTGTTTAATGGAATTGGAAAGGATAAGGCCATTACCTTTCCGGTCCTCAGTAACATATGCCAGTTTATGACGAATAGCCTGTTTGGGACTTTTCAGAACGACCTCTTTACCTGCTATTTTCAGCGTTCCGCTGATACCTAATCCATAGGAACGCCCGAAAATGCTCATCGCAAGTTCCGTACGCCCTGCACCCATAAGGCCGTAGATACCGACTACCTCGCCTTCTCTTACATTTATAGATACATCATCTACCACTTTACGGGAAGTAAATTCCGGATGATATACGGTCCAGTTTTTTACCTCCATCATTACATCACCGATATTGACGTTTTTACGTTTCGGGAAACGGTCCGTCATCTCGCGGTTAACCATGGCTTTGATGATAATGTCTTCAGATATTTCGTCTTTCTCGCAATCAAGCGTCATGATCGTCGAACCGTCTCGAACTACCGTGATCTTGTCTGCGACATAGGATACTTCGTTTAATTTGTGGGAAATGATGATCATCGTCATTCCCTGCGCCTTGAATTCTTTCATAAGATCAAGAAGCGCCTTTGAGTCTTTTTCGTTCAGTGAAGATGTCGGTTCATCCAGGATAAGCAGTCTGGCATTCTTAGCCAAAGCTTTTGCGATTTCAACGAGCTGCTGCTTACCTGTTCCGATATCCTTAACAAGTGTTTTTGATGAATCCGTAAGGCCTACCATCTCAAGGTATTTATCTGCCTCCGAATAGGTTTTGTTCCAATCAATACAGTATTTACTTCCCCGCTCATTACCGAGAAACATATTCTCGCCGATCGTCATATTGGGGAGAAGAGCGAGTTCCTGATGGATGATGACGATTCCTTTTTTCTCTGAATCCTTAATATGATGGAATTTGCATACTTCGCCATCGTAAACGATATCACCTTCATAGGAGCCGAACGGGTAGATGCCACTAAGCACGTTCATCAGCGTGGATTTTCCTGCGCCATTCTCTCCGACGATCGCATGGATCTCTCCTTCCTCAACTCGAAGGTTTACATCATCAAGTGCTTTTACGCCCGGAAAAGTTTTGGTTATATGGTTCATTTCAAGCAAAACTTTTGACATTAATGCGCCTCCTCTTTTTGTCTAGTGTTGTGGGACTCCCGCCCCAAAAAACAGGCGGGTGAATGACCCGCCTGCTTTTTAATTGCGGTAATAGCTATTACTTCAGCTTGTCTTCAGTATAGTAACCGGAATCGATAAGGATTTCCTTGTAGTTGTTCTTGTCAGCGAATACAGGTTTGCAGAGGAATGTCGGAACTACTTTCTTACGGTTGTCGTATGTTTTTGTATCGTTTACATCAACAGTTTCGTTCTTAACGATCTGGGAAACCATCTTAACAACCTGCTTAGCAAGTGTACGTGTATCCTTGAATACAGACATCGCCTGCTTATCAGCGAGCATGTTCTTCACGTTTGTGATATCGCAGTCCTGACCGGTGATGATCGGATACTTACCTGTGTAGTTAGCTGCGAGAGCATTGACTACACCAGTTGCAGTAGAGTCATTGGAGCAGAGCCATGCATCAATGTTTGTGCCGGAAGCATAGAAAGTAGAAAGGATGGATTCAGCTCTTGACTGAGCGGTCTCTGTGGCCCATTCAGGTGTAGCAACTTCTGTGAAATCCTTCTGACCGGAAACAACCTTCAGCTTGCCGCTTTCAATGTAAGGCTTGAGAACATCCATCGCACCGTCATAGAAGAACTGAGCATTGTTGTCACCAGGGTCACCAGCTGTGATCTCGATGTTAAACGGGCCTGCAGCATTCTTCAGATCCAGTGTATCTACAATAAAGTTGCCCTGGATCGTACCTACCATGTAGTTATCGAATGTAGCATAGTAGTCAACCGTGTCGGAATCCATAAGCAGACGGTCATAAGCGATAACCGGGATGCCTTTAGCTTCTGCCATATCAAGAACAGAACCTAAAGAAGAACATTCGATTGCCGCGATAACCAGAACTTTACATCCGGAGTTGATCATGTTCTCAATCTGAGAAAGCTGTGTAGCTATTTCGTTTGCACCGTACTGAAGATCAACATCGAAGCCGGCTGCTTCGAGCTCCGCCTTCATGTAATCGCCATCCTGATTCCATCTCTGCAGAGTCCTCGTAGGCATAGAAACACCGATCTTATACTTTTCTCCACTCTGTGTCTCTGTTGCATTTGATGCTTCGGTTGCCTGGGTCTCAGGCGCTTTTGATGTTTCATCTGCTTTTTTAGCACAACCTGCCATCGGCACTATCATCAGTGCGGAGCAAAGAATTGCACCAAGAAATCTTTTAATACTCATCAATATAACCTCCTATTGTTTTTTGTGATGTTTCACTGAAACCAAAATATCACTGGCAGAATAGGAAAATCATATCAATTTTCTACATATTTTAGTCACAAAGACGTATATTTACAAATGAATTAGCACATTTTTAACTTCACTATTTAGAACGTGTCAGAATTATGCTATCTTCTCCGAAGACGACTCTTCTTCCGAGACACTACTCTCTTTATTCTTCCCGGGATCCATGTTTACATTGATATATACTTCTTCGCGAAGATGGAATCCGCTTTCGATAATCTCATTATCCAGATTATCCTTATTTACTGCGATCGGTTCTATGGCAACATAAGGAATATTATAAGTGCCGTCATTGAAGATCATAGTTGTTCCGAGTGACTCATGCCTCGCAAGTTTTACCGCATATTCGGCAGCAAGTTTCGCAAGACTCTCCACCGGCTTATAAACAGTCATCAGCTGTGTACCCTCTACAATTCTCTGACAGGCTTCAATATCTGCATCCTGACCCACCACTTTGATTTTTCCGGCGAGACCGTTTTCTGCCAGCGCATGGACCGTTTCTCCGGCAAGCGCGTCGTTACCACACATGATAGCCTCAGCCTGACTGATCACCTCGATATTATCATTTACAAAGTTGTAGGCCAATTCCTGTCTCCAGCCGTCGCAATTATACTTCAGAAGTACATTCTGTCCGTGCTTTTCGCAGATCGAATCGAATCCGGACATGACCTGAGGAACATTATAGTCGCTTTCCGGTCCCATGATCTCGACAATATTACTGTTATCGCCGATTTCTCCGCAGATCGCTTCCGCCATTCTCACGCCCACTCCTTCATTATTAAAAGATATATAGAGATCCGCGTTCGCGTTTCTGATGATACGATCATAGCAAATGACCGGGATCCCCGCGTCCTTTGCATCTAAGATCGTCTCCGTCAAAGCATCCGCATCGATCGCGACCACCACAATACAGTCCACTTTCAGGTTGATAAAATACTGAAGCTGGGCGATCTGTGTCTCGACCTCTCCATTTGCGGACTGGACATTGACCTCTGCCCCCAGATCATTCGCCGTGGCGCAGAATATATCACGTTCTCTTGTCCATCGCTCGATAACATAAGAATCAAAGCTGAGTCCGATCTTAAGATTGTCCGATTTCTCAGACTTATGAGCTTTCGGTGCCTCGTAAGATCTTGCACACGCGGTCGAGAAACAGATCAGACTAAACGAAAGCAAGAAAATCGCTACATTACGGAAACATTTGCTCATATTTCTTTCTCACCATCCTTATATTCCGTCGGAGTCATTCCGGTACTCTTTTTGAAGATCCTGCTGAAATAGTTCGGATTGTTATAGCCGACTTCACTGCAGATCTCCTTCATGGACAACTGTGGATTTCTAAGCAGTTCTTTTGCTTTGGCAATGCGAAGGTTTGTCAGATAATCGATGAAGGTCACGCCGATCTGATGCTTGAAAAGCTTGCTGAAATAATATGGACTTATGTCCGTCTGACAGGACATGCTCTCCAAAGAAATATCCTCTTTATAGTGTTTATCGATGTATTCTTTTGCTTTCATGATAATGTCTTCAGAGGGCACTCCGGTTCCGGAGTTCAGCATGATCACCGCACGGTCGATATGTTCGATCAGCCAGACCTTCAGGGATTCCGGGTTTTCCATCGAACAGACTTCCGGAAGATACTCCGACCTTCCGTTAAAGCGGTAAAGGTGTCCGCCGTTACTATACACGATATGTTCAGCGCGAAGAACAAATTCCAGGATCTTAAGACGGATATCCGAAAGACTTCCTCCGGACTGTGTCCGCATCCATTCGAAAAACTGTCCCGCCTTTTCTTCCGCCAATTGAACATTTCCTGCACTGATGGCTTCGAAGAGTTCTTTCTCGGTTTTGACAGGATAGTTATCTTCATATTCGCATCCCACGCGGATGTCTTCTGCATGTGCAACTTTTTCCGATGTACTGAAAAGCGAGGTCAGCGCTTCACTATAGGAATCCGAAACGGAACCGATTATCCGTACGCTTCCGATACCGATCCGGCATCTGAGATCAAGTTCCTCATTTAGCCGTTTGCCAAGCTTAGAAGCCTGTTCAACGATCTCCGCACGTTTCTCGTATGACAGTTCATCTTTTTCATAAGGGACCAGCACGGGGATCTTATTCCCCATCACCGAGCCGATGATACAGTTAAAATAATTCTCAATGATCATTCGAATATCTGAATAATTCTTCTGGAGCTCAAGACTTGCAGCGACTGCGCCCCGCATCTGGTTCTCCGGCAGATCCCCATCGTTAACGATCACCATCATGTACGCATATTTACCGATAATTCCCAGAAGTGATCTGTACGTATCAATATCCTTCTGAAAGTGTGTGTGGAACAGAAGATTCTGGATCAGACCGGTCTCGATGATCGGCATGATCGTCTCAAACTTCTCTTTGATCTCCAGCTTCTCCCGTCTGGAATTTCTTTCTCTGTCCACCTCGTCCATCGCTTTTCTAAGGACAGTCTCGATCTTCTCTTTGTCAAACGGCTTGTTGACATATTCGAGGACTCCAAGATTGATCGCTTCTTTCGCATAGTCGAATTTGTCATATGCCGTAAGCACAATGAATACTGTTTTGCTGTTGAATTTCTGAATCTCGCGGATCGCTTCGATACCATTGATCCCCGGCATCTTAATATCCATAAAGCTAATGTCCGGACGGAAACTCTCCGCCAGTTCAATGACATTTCTGCCGGTTTTGGCCGTCTCGATCTCACACTCTCCGGGAAAGCTTTTCTCAATAATATATTTCAGAGAATCGATTACGATTCCTTCATCATCTGCCAGCATTACTCTATACATGTTTCATCCCGCCTCGGTATATATATTATTACACTTGTGCCCTGATTCTCGGCACTTTTGATCTCAAACTTCGCTTTTCCGTTAAAAAAGATATCCAGCCTCGAGATTACGTTTGCCAACCCCACACTCTTCTCATCATCCGGCTTCTTCGAATATTCTAGCGGCTGACGGGAGAGAAGCTGATCGATGATCTTCTGATCCATGCCCTTTCCGTTATCGCGGATCTCAACACATGTGAACCGGTCCTTTTTGTAAAGCGAAAGAACGATCTCGATCGATCTTTCATCCAGATTATTGATCCCGTACTTCACCGAATTCTCAATGATCGGCTGAAGGATCATACTCGGAACGATTACATCAAGAAGTGACTCATCGATCTCCTTGCGGAAAGAAATCTCGCCGGAGAACCTAACATTCATAATATAAATGTAGCTGTCCACCAATTCGATTTCTTCAGCAATTCTGACCTTTTCATTATCCTTTTTAACATTATAACGGAAAAAATCAGCCATGTTCTGAATATAGTCACCGGTCCTCTTCGCGTCCTCCATCATAGCCAGTTGCGCGGCGGCATTCAGTGTATTGAAGAGAAAATGCGGATTGATCTGTGCACGAAGATACTTGAGCTGGGCGTCCTTCATGTGGTTCTCCATCAGCAGGCTCTTTTCTTTCATAGCACTCTCAGTGACCATCTGTTCTCTGATCCGTCCGATATATTCCTTAATACTGACAAGCATACGGTTAAAGGCCCGCGTCACATGCCCGATCTCGTCATTTGAGGCGATCATGAGAGGCTCAACGTTCTCAGGGTTTCCGGATGAGATCTCTTTTGCTTTTTCAGACAGCTTTATCAGCGGCCTTGTAATGGTACTCGTAAGAAGAATGATAAGAAGGACATTCATCAAAGACACGATGATGAAAATAGAAAGGCAGAGGATCTGCGAATAATGAAGAGAATTGATCATCGTGTTAAAGCTTTCAGAATTCGTCCGGAAAGTCTCATTATTCAAACTGTAAATGTACGTATTAAGGTAATCGAAAGACTCACAGCATTCGTTGTAGAATCGGGTATATAACTCAACATTACGGGCTCTCTTTCCCCGAATGGCCTTCTCAGCTGTTTCCAGATAGTTTTTACTCAGACTGCGGACATTGCGTTCCCCGAGTTTTAAAGTATTATCCGTTGGCTGATCATTCAGATCTTCTATTTCTTCGGTGATCTCCTGAGAATACCGGTAATACAGCTCAAGATCATCCGTACCCTTTGTTTCCAAATATCCCGTAAGTCCTGCATGAACATTCTTAATATCATCGGCAAGTTTATTGAGATTGATATTAGTTGAGTAAACCGCATCAATTCGTTCAAGCATCGTGTTTAGGTTGATATAAACGAAAAGGTTTACACCCAAAGCGATCATGGATGTTGCCAGGAATACGATGATCAGTTTTTGCCTGATCTTCACACGGGAAAGGAGCTGCCTAATTCGTCTCATTTTTCGTTCCTTCTCCGTTATCGTCCACAAGATACTGCTTTACGTTCTTCTTATCCATAAAGATATAGTCCGTGCTGAAGTATTCACTGACATTTCCTTTGTCGATGTATTCATTCAGAGCATCCACACAATAAACCGCTACCTTTTCAGTATCCACACTGAATGTCGCCTCCAATGAACCTCTTTCGATGGCACGAAGGATCGACGGGGAGTCGTAAAAGCCGATAATCGTCGTATTTCCTACCGCATTCTTGTTAACGATATATTGATAAGCGCACCGGGTATTGATATCACTTAAGCAGACAATAATATCCGGGAGCGATTCGTATTTATCCAGAACATCTGCTATCTTCTCCTCTGCGCTCAATGGGGACGCTGAATCGATCACCGCAGACTCGATCTGGATGCCCGTCGGCTTCAGCGTTTCCTGTATTGCAGCATATAGCGTATTCTCATTACTATTTCCCTCGGCATTTATAAGAACCAGAGCTTTACATTTTTCTTCCACTCTCTCAGAGATACTGACAATGAGCTTGCCGTACTTGATTCCTGCGCTGTAATTGTTCATGCCGACGAAGCTGACACGCTTCGAATCCGGAACGTCTGCCATAACAGTAACGACCGGGATCCCGGACTCGGACGCTTTATTCACAAGCCGTACCGTTTCCTCAGAATTGTCTCCCTCCAGAATGATACCGGACACATCGGACCGGATCGCGATTTCCATCTGTTCCTGTTTCGTATACTCCGCCGCAAGATTATCTCCCGCCCGTTCCACATAACAGTCATTCTGAAGCCCATATTCACGCAACTGCTGGTAAAGGCTCTCCGAGACACGGCTATCACTGTCATTCCCGATAAAAACGAAATGCCTGGAATACGTTTGATAATCTTCAATGCCGGAAGCTTTATATCTTTGTGTCTGAGACCGGAATATGCCAAGACCCACTACGGTCAGGATCAGAAGCGCCACCGTAATGAACGTCATAATTCCCAGAAATAATCTGTTTCTACTTAGTCTCTTTGCCACGCGCGCTCTTCTTTCTGCATTTCCCGATGCAGAACGTCATTTCTCCTGCATCACTGATTGAGTTTAATTCTGCTGGAGCTCTTCCTGACTGTCAAGTTTTTTCTTTCCCCGGAGGTCCAATTTATGGTAACTTCCGTCCGAATCCAGGAAGTGGGAGCGTACAGTATCTTCCAGTTCCACATCCAGAACTTCCATCACACGGGCTTTGCAATCCGGATCTTCTACCGGGAAGAGAAGCTCGACACGGCGGATCAGGTTTCTCGGCATCCAGTCCGCGGAAGACAGATAGATATCTTCCTGACCTTCGTTATAGAAGTAGTAGATGCGGGAATGCTCCAGGAATCTTCCGGTGATCGAACGGACCGTGATATTTTCGGAAAGACCCGGGACACCCGGACGCAGGCAGCAGATGCCACGCACGATCAGATCGATCTTCACTCCTGCACAGGATGCGTCATAGAGTGCATCGATGATATTCGCATCAACGAGGGAATTCATCTTCGCGATGATGCGGCTCTTCTTTCCTTTTCTGGCATTCTTTGCTTCCTGGGAGATCTTCTCGAGGAAATAATTCTTCATCTTCGTCGGCGCAGGGATCAGCCTCTTCCACTCCGGCGGTTCGGAGAATCCGGACAGTGTGTTAAAGAATTCGGATGCGTCCACACCAAAGGTCTCCGACGCGGTAAACAGGCCGATGTCCGTATAGATCCTGGCGGTGATATCGTTATAGTTTCCGGTCGCAAGATGCAGGTATCTTCGGATGCCGTCCTCCTCGTTTCTTACGACGAGTGTGATCTTACTGTGGGTCTTCAGTCCCACCAGTCCGTAGATAACATGGCAGCCGGCTTTCTCAAGCATCTTCGCCCAGTTGATGTTATTCTCCTCATCAAATCTCGCCTTCAGCTCAACAAGTACCATGACCTGCTTTCCGTTCTGTGCGGCTTCCGCGAGGGATTTAATGATCGGCGAACTGCTCGATACACGGTAGAGCGTCTGCTTGATCGCGAGGACATTCGGGTCTTCCGCCGCCTGACGGACGAACTCGACGACCGGATCGAAAGATTCATATGGATGATGGACCAGTCGGTCCTTGGCACGGATCGCATCGAAGATATTGACGCCTTCCGGGAACATCTTCGGCTTGGCCGGGCGGAACGAATGGTAACACAGCTCCGGGAAGTCATCCGATATCTTTCCGACGACCTTCATGAGGAAGGTGAGATCGATCGGGCCTCCAACAGCAAACACATCTTTTTTCGAGATCTTCAGTGACGTCGTCAGAAGCTTCAGAAGTCTCGGATCCAGATCCTCATTGACCTCCATACGGATGATCTCACCGAAGCGGCGCTTTCTGACCTGTTCTTCGATTTCCTTGAGAAGATCCTCCGCCTCATCCTCGTCGATATCAAGGTCGGCATTTCTCATGACACGGTAGAAGCCCGACGCCAATACAGAGGATCCGATAAAGAGCGAAGAAAGGTTCGCCTGGATGATCCCCTCGATCGGCACGAAGCAAATGCCCGTGGATAAGTGCATTTCGAAAAGTCTCGGAACAACGGTCGGCACCTGAAGCGTCGCGAAGCGGTATTCCGGATCGATGACTTTTCCCTTCTTTTCCTGTTTCGCCATGCGCGCTTCCTTCTCTTCTTCCGTCTCATCGATGAGTACGCAGAGATTGAGCTGACGGTTATAGATCAGCGGGAAAGGCCGCGATGCATCGACCGCCATCGGCGTCAGGATCGGGTACAGCGTCGAGCGGAAATAATCATCGCAGACCTCTTTCGCGTGATCGTCGAGATCCCGGTAATCGCTGATGAAAATATTATGGTTCTTAAGAGACGGCACCAGAGAACGCGTATAGGTCGAGTACATCAGCGCCATCTGCGCTCTGGCTTTGTCATCGATCTCAGAAAGCTGCTGTTTGACAGTCCTTCCGGAGATATCCAGTTCATCGTATTTGACGCTCAGAAGGTCGCGGAGCGAGGCAACACGGACTATATAGAATTCATCCATATTCGATGCCGTGATCGACAGGAATTTCAGACGCTCCAGAAGCGGATTCTTCGTATCTCTCGATTCAAAGAGGATACGGTTATTAAACTCCAGCCAGCTGAGCTCTCTGTTAAAGTAGCGGGTCGAGTCCGACTCGACCTCCGCATTATCCATCGCGGAGCGGGCAACCTCGGTGCTGACGCCCTGAAGCTTCTTCTCTTTCTTTTCTTTTTTCGAACCCGTCTCTTTCTTCGCGTTCGTTTCTTTCTTGCTGTTTATCTCTTTTTTGGTACTCATCTGATCTGCCTCCGGACACGTAAATATGCCTTCACTGTGAAGAATTGTTCGAATAAATCAGTATGGCTCTCGAAGAACCATTTATCATAGGTCATGTCATACATGGTATCGCCGGAGATCAGGAGTCCCTCTGCTCCCATCGTCACGGTGATATCACGGAGTTTCTGCCGGTGCGATGCATCGAGCGCATCGGCAAGGCGCAGGATCGCCGTCAGTTTACTGACCAGGACCTGCTGCTCGGTAGAGATCTCCACATACCGTACATCCTGATAGAAATTCGGATCCGTATAGAATCTTCCGACCAGTGCGACGATCTTTCTTTCCTCTTCGGACATACCGATCAGCTCGGTTCGGTCAATGATGCTGTACGTCGAAGGATTCGGATTCGCGATATTGATGAACTTACCCAGTTCATGCAAAAGAGCGGCAACGCGAAGCAGCATCCTCTCACGGTCATGCATGCCGTGGATCTTCTTCGTCGCATCGAAGATCGCCATCGCTGCCTCCTCAACGAATGTGATATGTTTCTTTTCGGATTTATATCTCTTCGCCACGTGGCGGGCCGCCGAGATCAGATCCTGCTGTGGATCCAGAACGAGATCGTAGTGCTTATGCCTCCATGCGTAGCCGTACATGACACCCTCTGTAAGAGATGCATCCGGCATATGTACGCCCTCGACACCCGTATAGTCGAGCATCTTCTTGATCATCAGCGCAGTCGGAAGAAGGAGCGGCGCAGTCGACGGCTTGATGTCGAGCTTTCTTGCCAGCGCCTCGGAAGATATGTGCAGAAGGTCATTGACCAGCGCGTCAAACTTCTCTCGCGTCAGATAGCAGTACTCTCTGGCGGACTCTCCGGCAAGTGCTTTGATAAAGCCCATATCACTTCCGAAAACGATGAGATTTTTATACTTGATATTCTTCGGCTCGATCGCGTGATACTCGGCAAGATCCTGCGAGATATATTCCTCGAGGACTTCCGTGTAGTGGGTCGTCTGCTTCGCCAGATCCGACAGGAGCTCACTGACACGGAGGGATCCGAGCCTGGTGTTCTGTGAGAAAACGAGATCCGATTTATCGTAGAGTGTCGCCTGCATACTTCCCGATCCGATATCGAGTACCATCGTGCCCTCGGATACGAGTTTAGCGAAGTTCGGCTGGCTCTCTTTGACCGCGAGGTTATGGAAATATCTTTCCTGCGCGTTATCGAGGACCGTTACCTTGATGCCGGTCTGTACCCTGATCTGCTCGATGACCATCGCGCGGTTTCCTGCCTCTCGAAAAGCACTCGTCGCCACGCAGATGACTTCTTTGATCTTGTACTCTTTTATCTTTTCGGCAAATCCCTTAAGGACGTCCACGATCTCGCCGGCCATCGGCGGCGGGATGATGCCCTCGGTATATGCGCGGGATGCCAGGGATAGATATTTTCGGACAGATTCGATCTCTTTCGGTACGGTCTTATCACCCAGTTCGAAGATCTTCAGCCGGAGCGATAAAGATCCCAGATCGATGACCGCCAGTAAAGTCTTTTTACTCATGTCGGAGTTCTCCTTGAAATAGTAAGGTCACCTATAAGTATACCTCTGAAAAATGGAAATTCCGTGAACGATCGGGATCAAAGAGCCCGATATGCTTCGATGACCTTTTCTGTCATCTCCTTCGTCGAGAGGATATCCGTCTCGCCGGAAAGGACGATGTCTGCGGTTCTATATCCCTTCGAGAGGACATCCGCCACCGCTTTTTCGATCTTTATTCCTTCTTCCGGAAGGCCCAGTGAATAGCGGAGCATCAGTGCGGCCGACAGGATCGTCGCCAGCGGATTGGCGATGCCTTTTCCGGCGATATCCGGTGCGGAGCCGTGGACAGGCTCATACATGCCGGGCTTTCCCGGTGCGCCGAGAGATGCCGACGGGAGCATGCCGATCGAGCCGGTGATCATGCCCGCTTCATCGGACAGGATATCGCCGAACATGTTGCTCGTCACGATCACATCCAGCGATGCCGGACGGCGCAGGAGCTGCATCGATGCATTATCCACATACATGAATTCGTAGGATACTTCCGGATATTCCGGTGCGATCCTCTCGGTCACTCTTCTCCAGAGTCTCGATGTCTCTAAGATATTCGCCTTATCGACCACGGTCAGGCTCTTTTTTCTCTGCATCGCGGAATTAAACCCTACCCGCAGGATGCGCTCGATCTCCGCTTCTGAATAGGTCTCGATATCGAAAGCTTCCATGCCTTTCGGGGTACCGTCTTCGAGGCACTCTTCCGACGGGGCAAGGCCTCTCTTTCCGAAATAGATACCGCCGGTAAGTTCCCGCACGATCAGGATATCTACACCGTTTTCTACAAGATCCGAGCGAAGAGGACTGCTGCTCTTAAGTTCCGGAAACAGGATCGCCAGACGGAGATTCGCGAACAGGCCGAGTCCTTTTCGAAGACCGAGAAGCGCCGCTTCCGGACGCTTATTTCCGGGAAGGGCATCCCACTTCGGTCCGCCGACGGCACCGAGAAGAACGGCGTCACTTTCCTTACATGTCTTCAGTGTCTCTGCAGGGAGCGGCTCCCCGCAGGTATCGATGGCAATGCCTCCGGCCATGACCTCCGTAAAGGAGAAGCCGTGTCCGCTCTTTTCGGAGACAGCACGAAGCACTTCACATGTGCTCTCCGTCACCTCCGGTCCGATCCCGTCGCCGGGAATGACTGCGATCTTAAACATTGCCATGATCGTTCACCTCGCTTATTTGAGTTTTAACTTCGTATATCCCACGAGACCGTCGGAGTTGATGATCTCGCTGATGAATGCGGGAAAAGCACTTGCCTGGTATTCTTTTCCCGTCGTGATATCCTTTATCTTTCCGGTGTCGGTATCGATCTCGATCCGATCCCTGTCACTTATCCCTTCGGATGCCTCCGGGCACTCCAGGATCGGAAGCCCGGTATTGATGCTGTTTCTATAGAAGATCCTAGCAAAGGACGGCGCGATCACGCAGGAGATGCCGCTTGCCTTGATGGCGACCGGTGCATGTTCTCTTGACGATCCGCAGCCGAAGTTGCTGCCGGCCACGATGATGTCACCGGGCGAAACTTTCGTCTTAAAATCCGGATCGAGATCCTCCATGCAGTGCGCGGCCAGTTCTTCTTTAACAGAGGTATTCAGATATCTTGCCGGGATGATGACATCCGTATCGACATTGGATCCGTATTTGATCACTTTTCCAGAAAACTTCATGTCTGCTTCCCTTCTTTCTTCAGAGTTCCTCAGGGCTTCCGATATAGCCGAGGACCGCAGATGCGGCTGCGACTTCCACGCCGGCCAGATAGACTTCCGACTCCTTATGTCCCATACGTCCGACAAAGTTTCGGTTTGTTGTCGAGACACACTTTTCTCCCTTAGCAAGGACACCCATATGTCCGCCGAGGCATGGTCCGCAGGTCGGCGCCGATACCACGCATCCCGCGTTGACGAAGATCTCGAGAAGTCCATCCTTCAGGCACTGCCTGTATACCCTCTGCGATCCCGGAAGGATGATGGCGCGGATACCGTCCGCGACACGATGGCCTTTCAGCACGGCGGCTGCTTTTTCCATATCTTCGAATCGTCCGTTTGTACAGGAACCGATCACGACCTGATCGATCTTTATCTTTTCAAAAGTTCCGACCTCATGCGTATTGGACGGAAGGTGCGGGAAGGAAACCATCGGATGGATCTCCGAAAGATCGATCTCGATCGTCTTTTCATATACCGCATCCTCATCCGGGAACAGCCAGTCGGGGGCTTCTTTATACCCATCGCGTACGCGGGTGAATAAGTACGTGACCGTCTTCTCATCTACCGGGAAGATGCCGTTTTTCGCGCCGCACTCGATCGCCATATTGCAGATCGTCAGCCTGTCCGCCATCGAGAGCGAAGATACGCCTTCACCCGTAAATTCCAGTGACTCATAGAGCGCCCCGTCCACACCGATTTTTCCGATGAGATAAAGGATCACATCCTTACCGGAGCAGTATGGATTCAAGCTTCCTATAAGCTCGACCCGGATCGCTTCCGGCACACGGAACCAGGTCGTTCCGGCCGCCATCGCGCAGGCCAGGTCTGTCGATCCGACGCCCGTGGAAAAAGCACCCAGCGCACCATAGGTGCAGGTATGAGAATCCGCGCCGATGATCACATCCCCCGGACGGGCCAGTCCGTTTTCCGGGATGATGACGTGCTCGACGCCCATGCCTTCCTGTCCCTGCTCATAGTAATAGCGGATGCCCTGTGCTTTTGCAAAATCACGCATTCTCTTACACTGTTCGGCGGACTTGATATCTTTATTGGGAGCAAAGTGATCCGGCACCAGCACGATCTTATCCGTATCGAACACCTTGCCGAAACCGTTTCTTTCAAATATATCGATCGCAGGCGGAGTGGTGATATCATTTCCCAAAAGGAGATCGAGTCTCGCCTCGATCAGATCGCCCGGGGCGCAATTATCCTTTCCCGCGTGCTTCGCCAGAATTTTCTGTGTCATCGTCATTCCCATAAGAGTTACCACCCTTCCACGAAGAATCAACTAATTTAATGTTACTTGCAAATCAAACTTCGCGCAAGAAAGAAACAGTAAGGAATGTTTAGAATTCTTTACTTCTTTTATATGTGATATAATGCAGATATCAACCCCATAAGGAGTAAGAATCCATGAGCAAATTTTCACTGTTACAGAATAACTCTAATCAGTATAACCGCACTTCTACTTCCAACGTACACGAGGTCAGCGAGGAAATTGCCCAGCTTCAGGGGGAAGTAGAACGTCTGGATCTTCTCACGGAAGCCATGTGGAAGCTTATGAAGGAGAAGGGCCTGACGGACGATGATCTCATCAAGTCCATCACGGAGATCGATGAGGCAAGAAAAGCGAAGAAAAAATCACTCGAAGATGGCGAGAAGCAGGAAGCAGATCTCTGCCCCTACTGCCATGTTCCGCTTCAGAATAACGGCAAGATCGCGGACCGCTGCATCTACTGCGGACATGAGATCATCAACAATCCGTTCAAAAACTAATCTGAAAGAAGAAAACAAAGGTATCTTTTATCCATGCCTCTGATATCGGTAAACAAAGTATCTAAGTCTTACCATTCCAGGCTGTTGCTTGATCACGTCTCTTTTTCGATCGAGCGGGGCGACAAGATCGCCCTGATCGGCAACAACGGAACAGGTAAGTCTACCCTTTTTAAGATGATCCGCGGCGACGTCAAGCCGGACGAAGGCGAGATATTGCATCACGGTACCGCCATTGCCGGATATCTTACCCAGAATATGGAGGAACTCGATATCGGAGGAAACATCCTCTCTTCCGAGGAGCTTTCCGGTATTGAAGATAAGATGCGCGAAGCGGAGTTCAAGCTCGCGACCGCCGATGCTGCGGAATCGCAGGCACTTCTCCGCACCTACGAACAGCTCACTTCCCGGTTTGAATCCCTAGGCGGATATGACTATGAGCCCCGCATGAAGGCCGCCCTGGCAGGTCTCGGTCTTTCTGACATCGATTACACAAGGCCCGTCTCCAGTTTCTCCGGTGGCGAGAAGATGCGCATATGTCTTGCGCGTCTCATCGTTTCGCGCCCGGATATCCTTCTTCTCGACGAGCCGACCAACCACCTGGACACCGATGCGCTCGAGTGGCTCGAGGGCTTCATCCGCTCATACGGCGGTGCAGTACTTCTCATCTCGCATGACCGATACTTCATCGACCGGACCGTTAGCAAGGTCTTCGAGCTGGAAAACAGCACGATCACCGCTTACCGCGGAAACTATAGTGACTATAAAGAACAGAAGCGCCACTTTCTCGAAGATCAGGCGCGTCTTGTCGCCAATCTGGAAAAAGAACTTGTCCGCCAGGAAGGCGTCACACAGACCATGCTCTCACACCGGAACATCTCCGGCTACCACGCGAGAGAAAAAGTCGTCGAGAAGCTCTCCGACAGGCTTGCCCAGGAACGCATAAAGCTTAGCTCCGGCGCGATGCATATGAGCTTTAAACTCATGCCGGAAGTCCGTTCAGGAGATCCCGATAAGAAACTCCTCGAAGCCAGGCACCTGGGGAAAACATTCCCGGACGGGAAAGTGCTTTTCGAGGATGTAAACTTCGAGATCAAAGCATCTGACAAGATGTTCCTTGTCGGACCGAACGGATGTGGAAAGACGACTATGCTCTCCCTTCTTCTCGGCAAAGTCGGTGATTTTGACGGAGACGTTCTAATCAGCGGATCTTCCCGCATCGGATATATGGGACAGTTCGTGCCTTTTGAAGATGAGACGAGAACGATCCTTGACGAACTTATGGAGAGATCCGAGCTTGGAGAAACAGCTGCACGAAATCTTCTTGCGCGTTTCGGATTCCGCGATATCGATGTCTATAAGCAGATCTCCGTCCTCTCAGGCGGTGAGCGCTCCCGGCTGTTCCTGTGCTGTCTTCTCGAAGAAAAGCCGGAACTTCTCTTTCTCGATGAGCCGACGAACCACCTGGATATCGAGTCTCGGGAAGTTCTCGAGGATGCACTTGCCGAGTATAACGGCGCGATCCTGGCGGTCAGTCATGACCGTTACTTCATCGAGAAGTGCCAAAGCCGCATTCTCGGCTTTTTCGGCTCCCGCGTGGAGCTTCTGGATAAGTACGAGCACTACAGAAAGAAGTACAGAGCTTTCTCCGAAGAGGAAGATGAAAAGCGCGCCGCCATCGCCTCTGAGAAACGCCAGGCGGAGAAAGAGCGCCGCGAAGCGGAAAAGGCCGCTTCCGCTGATACGGTTTCTGCCAAGCCGGTCATCAACCGCGCCAAAGAGCGAAAGGAGATCGCGAAGAGAAAAGAGCGCATTCGTTATCTTGAGAAGACGATCGCCGAACTTGAAGAAGAACAGAAAACGCTTGAGGCTTCTTTCGGCAAAGACACCTCTCCGGAAGACTACGAGAAATACAGTAAGAACAGTGAACAGCTCGAAGCGATGTATGCCGAGTATATGGAGCTCGAAAACACCTGATCTGTTTGCGGCTGCTACACCTCTCCTCTGACATGTACTATTGATATTTCAATATCGATGATATACTCATATTAGGATAGGCAAACAAAGGGGGGAGTAGGTATTTATGTCAATGAATATGCAGCAAAGACGCGAGGAGGAAAAGGCCCGGGTCATTCTGGAGAGCAAAACGACTGCAGGTGCAATAAGCACACGACTCTTCATTTTATTCGGCATCTATATTTTAAACATTATCATCTCCATATCAAAAAACGGAGCTTCATCTCCGACTAATTATTTGTCTTCTTCATGGTTTTCAATTCTTGTAAGCTTAGCGATCGCTATTGTAACCTTAACGATCCCGGACTACGATGGCGCCTGCAAACGCGCCGGCAACTGCTACCTGGGTACAATGGGTCTGTCATTGATCATGATTCTCGCATTTAATAGGGAAACAAGTACCGGCTTACTCCTTCTTTTTCTGGTCGCTGAAGTTGTTCTCATCATCATCTATTATTCGAGTTTCTGCTTTGAAATGCGGGATCGGCTCTCTTCGATCAGCGACGGGATCGGCTTTGTATGGAAAGCAGTCGGCATCACGACCGTGATAGCCTATATCGGTCTGATCTGCCTTCTGTTCTATGGACTGACAACAGAAGATATAACCTACAGCGGAGCAGAAACATATCTTAATATTTTTAAGTTCGATGTATATGCTTTAATGTTTTCTCAGATCGGATTTATCATCATGTTGCTGGTAACAGCTATTCTTTTAAAACAATACGCGGACGAGCCCATAACAGGTTCCTCGAAACCCGAAAACTAATTGAAATACAAAAAGGGCTGCACAATGTGCAGCCCTTCCCATTGATTTCAGATTTACACCATTAATAGGATTTCTTTCCGAAGAAATACTTATTACTGGAATACTCGTAACGCACGCCGTAGATCGGGCCTCCCGGATAGGCTTCTACCGCATCTGTCCAGCCCTGCTTGCGAGCCTCATCGATTCCGATCTTATCAGAAGTTGCCTCCAGAAGCTGCGTAACGGTAACAAATACATAGCCCTTGTCTTTCAGTCCCTGAATCATTTCGTCGAGCGATTCTACCGTAGACTTATGGGAGTCATGGAGAAGAACGCAGTCATAGCTGCTGGCGTTATCGATAACATGCTGGGCAGTGTAATGGGCATCTCCCATCGCCGGTTTTTGCCAGTCCGCCGGACAGCTGATATCATTCCAGTTAATGCAGAACTCGCGGTTTTCCAGTGCGTATTTCAAAAGACCGGGATTTGCAAGACCCGCGCCTTGCGGCGGACGGATGACAGTCGCTTTCTGTCCGATCTTATCCATGAGTGCCTGATCGCACTTCTGAAGCTCTTCGTATGCCTTATTCTCATCTACCTTGGAAAGGACCGTATGGCTCCATGTATGGTTTCCGATCTCGCATTTCAGATCGAGCATACGCTGCAGTAATTGCGGATCTGTACCGGTAACATTCTGTCCCAGCAGGAAGAACGTTGCCGGGATTCCGTGTTTTTCCAGAGTATCCAGCACTTGCGGCGTAAATTCACAAGGACCATCGTCAAAGGTAAGGGCAATCAGCTTTGTGCCTTCCGGATAGGAAGCGTGGGTGCCTTCCGGCTGCGTCGGCTCAGGAGTCGTTTCCGGGACAGTGGTGTCTGTCGCTACTGTATCTGACGTCGCTTCTTCCGTAAGAGCTGCGGTAGTTGTAGTCACTGTCGTGTCATCGCTGCTCTTTGCGGATTTCTTATTGATTGCTGTAACCATCCAGACGAAAGCTACCAGAAGAACCATAAAGACTGTAGCCATAATAGCTACGGTATTTCCCAGCGCACGAAGCTGCGCGGTCATGGTTCTTTTGGGATTGCCGCCAGACGGTCTTGGAGACTTTGCAGGCATATAACTCATACTCAGGTCTCTCCTCCTGTTAATTAATCATATATACACAGAATAAATTATAGCATATATCCGGAAAAGCAAGTCCTAAGTTTTCTCTCATATTCTCTTCCTTGGAACCTGTCATTCAAAACAAAAAAGGCTGTACCGGAAATCCGATACAGCCTTTGAAAATACTATTACGATATAGGAATTAAGCCTTACCGTCAGATCCGAGAACATACTGGATCTTATGAGCAACCATATCCTTAACCGCCTGACGGGCCGGCTTGAGGTACTGGCGCGGATCGAAGTGATCCGGGTGCTCTGCGAAGTACTTACGGATGTTACCTGTCATTGCAAGACGGATATCGGAGTCGATGTTGATCTTGCAGACTGCAAGTGTAGCTGCCTTACGGAGCTGCTCTTCCGGAATACCTACTGCATCCGGCATATTTCCGCCATACTGGTTAACCATCTTAACGAATTCCTGCGGAACGGAAGAAGAACCGTGGAGTACGATCGGGAAGCCCGGGAGCTTCTTCATGCACTCTTCGAGAACGTCGAAGCGGAGCGGCGGCGGTACGAGGATACCATCCTCATTTCTTGTGCACTGAGCAGCTGTGAACTTATAAGCACCATGGGAAGTACCGATAGCGATAGCCAGGGAGTCACAGCCTGTTCTAGATACGAACTCTTCTACTTCTTCCGGACGTGTGTAGGACTCGTGACCAGCCTCTACAACAACTTCATCCTCGATACCTGCGAGTGTTCCGAGCTCAGCCTCAACAACTACGCCGTGAGCGTGAGCATATTCAACTACCTGCTTGGTAAGAGCGATGTTGTCCTCGAAAGACTTGGAGGAAGCGTCAATCATAACGGATGTGAAACCACCGTCGATGCAGGATTTGCAAAGTTCGAAAGAATCACCGTGGTCAAGGTGCAGAGCGATCGGGATCTCCGGATTCTCAGCTACAGCAGCCTCAACGAGCTTTACGAGATAGGTGTGGTTAGCATAAGCTCTAGCACCCTTGGAAACCTGGAGGATAACCGGGCTCTTCAGTTCGCCTGCAGCCTCTGTGATACCCTGAACGATCTCCATGTTGTTTACGTTAAAAGCACCTACAGCATAACCGCCGTTATATGCCTTCTTGAACATTTCAGTAGTAGTAACTAATGGCATAAGTATGTTCTCCTTTGTGTTATTTGTTATATATGAAAATAAATTTTCACCAAACCTTATTTTACGAGCAGATGTGTCTTTCGTCAATTACAGAAACTAAAGATCAGTTCGCTTTGACTTACTTCTCCTCGCTGTCCTTCTTCTCGGAAGAAATCTCCTCTTTGATCTCCTCCACTGCTTCTTCCGCGTCCGCTTTTACAGCTTCAGCAGCTTCTTTTGCAGCTTTCTCGGCTTTTTCTGCCTTTTCTTCCTTAATAGCCTCTTTTACCAGATCCACGGAATCATCCTTGGAGTCCGACTTGCTGTCCTCTTCATCTGTCTTCAGCGCATCGTACTTCTCTTTTGCCTTGTAGACGGAAGAGACCAGCTTTGCTTCTTTCGCCAGCATATCAAAGTCTTCTTTGGAAGCCAGATCCTTGGAAGATGTCTGATAGCAGACTTCTTCATAGACATTGTCCAGGATCAGGTAATCCACATGCTCCATGTTGGCGCCGAGTGTGGAATTCTTCAGCATCTGGGCAACTCTGTCGCCTTCGCCGTCTCTTCCATCAAAAGAATCAAACGGGATCGTGATCTTATTGAACATGTAGCGCAGTGCTACCTCATTTTTCTGATAGTCCATCGCAACGCGGTACTTCGCAATAACGAAAGTGTGGATGAATACGACGATGCAGATCAGAAGGATCGCGCCGAATACACACCACAGGAGCGGACCCGGATCGGTCTTTCCCGCGATCAGGTAACCTGCCGCCGCTGCATCCAGAGCTGCGATGATCAGGGTAATGATCCTTCTCTTTAAGATCTGCTTCTTGGAAGCCGGAAAACAGTGGACTGTGTCCTTTGGCAGTTTATCCAGTTCTTCCTGGGAGATCTCTAAGTTTTTCTCTTCAACTTCACTCATAAAATAACCCTCCGAACCTTATTATTTCTTAAGTGCATCAATTCTTGAAAGCACGTTATCCAGCATCTCCTGATACTTGGCCTGCTTTTCTCTTTCCGCATTGATGACCTTTTCCGGCGCCTTCTTGACAAACTCTTCATTGGCAAGCTTCGCATTTACACGCTTCATCTCACCCTCGAGGCGCTCCTTCTCTTTTCCGAGGCGCTCAAGTTCCTTATCAATATCGATCAGGTCCTCAAGCGGGATATAGATCTCACCGGCAGAGCATACACATGCTACAGCAGTATCCGGAATACCTTCTTTCGTTTCCTTTGTCTCGACTTCCGTAACATTTGCAAGTCTTTCCAGGAAAGCCTTTCCATCCACGAACATCGCACGATTCTTCGCATCCGTAGAAACAAGGATCATGCCGATCTTACGGGACGGGATAACACCCATGTCTGTTCTTACATTACGGATCGAGCGGATCGCATCCATCAGGATCTCCATCTGCTTTTCCTCCGCCGGGAATACTTCGTTTTCACGGTATTCCGGCCAGGAAGAAATCATGATGGAATCACTCTTATTCGTAAGAACAAGATATCTGTAAACTTCTTCGGACAGGAACGGCATGAAAGGATGCAGCAGCTGCATGGATCTGCCGAGAACATCATTTAAGATGAACTGTGCTTCTTTTCTCGTCGCACATTCCTTATCGAAAAGACGGGACTTTGCGATCTCGATATACCAGTCGCAGTATTCTTCCCAGATGAAAGAATTGATCTTGGAAAGAGCAACGCCGAACTCATAGTTATCGAAGTTATCGGTAACTTCCTTGATGACCTGGTTCATACGGGACAGAATCCACTTATCTTCCAGAGTGAACTTAGAAGGATCGACATCGTCAAATGTCAGGTCGTCTTCGCAGTTCATCAGGACGAACTTCATGGCGTTCCATATCTTGTTGCCGAAGTTTCTTCCGGCCTCGATCTTCTCCTGCTGGAAACGCTGGTCATTACCCGGAGCATTACCGGTAACGAGCGCATAACGCAGAGCATCCGCACCGAACTTCTCGATGATCTCAAGCGGATCGATACCGTTACCTAAGGACTTACTCATCTTTCTGCCCTGGGAGTCACGTACGAGACCGTGGATCAGGACTGTATCGAAAGGTGTCTGCTTCATGTGTGCACATCCGGCAACGATCATACGGGATACCCAGAAGGTAATGATGTCATAACCGGTGACGAGTGTATTGGTCGGATAATAACGCTTCAGGTCAGCTGTTTCTTCCGGCCAGCCGAGAGTAGAGAACGGCCACAGCGCCGAAGAGAACCATGTATCCAGAGTATCCGGATCCTGGCGCATCGGCTTTCCGCACTTCGGACATACTGCAGAATTTTCCTTGGTAACAACGAGTTCACCACAGTCGTCACAGTAGAATGCCGGGATACGGTGACCCCACCAGAGCTGACGGGAGATACACCAGTCACGGATATCCTCCATCCAGTTGAAGTAGTTCTTATCAAATCTTTCCGGAACGAACTTCGTCTTACCGGATCTTACCGCTTCGATAGCAGGCTCGGCCAGAGTCTTCATCTTTACGAACCACTGCAGGGAAACTCTCGGTTCAACGGTCGTACCGCAGCGGTAGCAGGTGCCTACGTTATGCGCATGCGGCTCAACCTTGATGAGGAATCCGCCCTCTTCAAGATCCTTCACGATCGCTTTTCTTGCTTCATAACGGTCCATACCGGCATACTTCGGATAATCTTCCGTGATCTTCGCGTCCTCGGTAAGAACAGTGATCACTTCGAGGTTATGGCGAAGTCCGACCTCAAAGTCGTTCGGGTCATGAGCAGGTGTGATCTTAACAACACCGGTACCGAACTCGATATCAACATAACTGTCGGCGATAACCGGGATCTTTCTTCCAACGAGCGGGAGAACGAGCATCTTACCGATGACGTCCTTATAACGCTCATCTTTCGGGTTTACAGCTACCGCGGTATCACCGAGGAGTGTCTCCGGACGGGTGGTGGCAAGTTCCAGATATCCGGAACCATCCTCGAAAGGATAGCGCAGATGCCAGAAAGAACCCTGCTGGTCTTCGTATTCAACTTCGGCATTGGAGATCGATGTCAGGCATTTCGGGCACCAGTTGATGATGCGCTCACCACGATAGATCAGGCCTTCGTTATAGTACTTAATAAATACATCTTTAACTGCTTCAGAGCAGCCTTCGTCCATGGTGAATCTTTCGTGTTCCCAGTCACAGGAAGATCCGATCTTCTTGAGCTGCTCAACGATACGTCCGCCATACTGCTTCTTCCATTCCCAGGCACGCTCGAGGAACTTGTCTCTTCCGAGGTCGTCCTTCGTAAGGCCCTCTTCCTTCATCGTCGCAACGATCCGTGCTTCTGTTGCGATGGATGCATGGTCCGTACCCGGAACCCAGAGGGTATCAAAGCCCTTCATTCTCTTATAACGGACGAGGATATCCTGAAGAGTATTGTCCAGGGCATGACCCATGTGGAGCTGGCCCGTGATATTCGGCGGTGGCATGACGATACAGAAGGAATCCTTGGATGTATCGCCCGAAGGCTTGAAATATCCTTTATTCATCCACTCCGAATAAAGTCTGCTCTCGGCCTCTTTCGGGTCAAAAGCCTTACTGATGTTATCTGTCCGTCCCATTATTTTGCCTCCAGCTTTTCGCTATCTTTCTTTCTAATATCAGCACGCTTGATCTTACCGGATGTAGTCTTCGGAAGTTCATCGACGTACTCGACGACACGCGGATATTTATACGGTGCCGTTGTCTTCTTAACATGGTTCTGAAGTGTCTTGGTCAGTTCTTCAGACGGCTCATAGCCCTTGGTCAGAACGATGGTTGCCTTAACGGCAAAGCCTCTGACCGGATCCGGAACACCTGTAACGGCGCACTCGAGTACCGCAGGATGCTCCATAAGAGCACTCTCGACCTCGAAAGGTCCGATACGGTAACCGGAAGACTTGATAACGTCATCGACACGTCCGACATACCAGAGGAAACCGAGCTCATCGCGGTATGCGGTATCACCTGTGTGATAAAGGCCGTCATGCCAGGATTTTTCCATCGCTTCCGGATTCTCTTCATAGCGGAGGAGAAGTCCTACCGGACGTCCGCCGTATTCTTCGGAAGTTCTGATACAGATCTCGCCGGTCACACCGGTCGGGCACTCATTTCCGTCCGGATCGACAACAGCCACGTGGAAACCAGGTACCGGATATCCCATGGAACCGGTTCTCGGCAGTACCCACGGGAAGTAAGTGCCGCAGACAACGGATGTCTCGGACTGACCGAAGCCCTCGTAGATCTTGCAGCCGGTATTCTTCAGCCACTGGTTATAAACTTCAGGGTTCAAGGCCTCACCTGCCGTGCAGCAGTGCTTAAGATTCGAGAAATCGTATCCCTCGAAGCTCTCCTTGATCATGAAGCGGTACATCGTCGGCGGTGCGCAGAAAGTCGTGATCTTATAGTCACAGATCTTCTTTAAGATATCTGCGCCGTTGAACTTATCGAAATCGTAGATGAAGAGAGTTGCTTCACCGAACCACTGTCCGTAGAACTTACCCCACATGCACTTCATCCAGCCGGTATCGGAGATGGTAAAGTGAAGCTTTCCATCTTCAACTCTGTGCCAGAATACACCGGTAAAGAGATGACCGAGTGGCAGTGTATGGTCGTGAAGAACCATCTTCGGGTATCCTGTCGTACCGGAACTAAAGCACATCAGCATCGGGTCGGTAGCTACCGTTCCCTCTGCGCCGGTCGGACGTGTCCACTCATCGCTCTGCTTGGCAACCTCGGCGTCGAAGTCGATCCATCCGTCCTTCTTCTTGCCCCAGGTTACGCAGCGGATGACCTCGTGATCGTACTGATCCTGATCCTCATCAAATCTCTCGGTGCAGTCGTCATCACCGGTGATGACCGCCATCTTGATATGTGCGCTGTTGATACGATAGACATAGTCTTTCGCCATCAGCTGGTTGGTCGCCATAACGGTAACGGCACCGATCTTATGAAGTGCCAGTACCGAGAACCAGAACTGGTAGCCTCTCTTCAGTACCAGGAGGACGCGGTCGCCCTTCTTGATGCCCTGGCTCTTAAAGAAGTTGGCTGTCATATTGGAATACTTTCTGACATCGCCGAAAGTGAATCTCTTCTCTTCGTTGTGTTTGCTGACCCAGAGGATCGCCGGCTTGTCCGGTGTTCTCTCTGCGATTTTATCCATTACATCGTATGCGAAGTTAAATGTCTCCGGATACGTTACTTTATAGTTCTTTTGCAGATCATCGAGGGTAACGAAATCATCTCTGTTTCTACCCACAAATTCTTCATATATGGCCACGGATCAAATATCCCCTTTCATTACGATCGCCAGAAATTTACACGGTTTTCCGTTAGTTGCCTTCATAGCATGCGGTAAATCAGAATTGAAGTACACACTGTCGCCTTCGTTCAGCTCATAGACGATGTCGCCGATGAAGAAAGTCATCGAGCCCTCGAGTACATAGTCAAATTCCTGACCCTCATGTGCATGCTGGGTCGGCTTCTCGATATCATTCGGTTCTACCGTTACATAGAACGGTTCCGCGATCTTTTTTCTAAATGTGAATGCTAAATGTTTATAGTTATATGCCGCACGGCGGTCAATTTCAAATCCCTCGCCCTTGCGGACGACACACGCCATAGAGAGTTTCGGCGAGTCACCGACCATAAGATCGACCATATCGACGCCCAGGATCACCGCCACATTGTTAAGAAAAGAGACGGAAAAATCTTTCTTTCCTTCTTCGTAAAGAATGTAATCCTCTTCGGACATTTCGCATCTTGCAGCCATGGTCTTCACATCGATCTCTTCGATCTCACGAAGTGCCGCGATACGTTCACCGATCTGACGCAGCTGATCTGTCATATTGATCCCTCCTAAAACGTTTCATACCGATTTTCTACACAATTAGTCCATAATATCGGTCTTATTATAATAGTTTTCAAGGAAAAAAGTGTCAACTGACAAAGTGCCTAATATAAAGTATAATAAGAAAAAACGTTGGGATTTCTGTCATAATTCTTACCTTTGTGATATCACGCCCGGCGCTTTTTCAGCAAAATAGGTGCAAACGCCTTGACTCGGGGGTATTTATGTCAGGTACACAGAACACCGCGGCGAAAGATGCCGCTTCTAAGATCTTCAGCAACGTAAACAAAGTCATCGTAGGCAAAGACAAACAGATCCAGCTTCTTATGGTCGCACTTCTGACCGGCGGACATGTACTTCTCGAGGATGTACCGGGCACCGGTAAAACAAAGACCGCCAGAGCACTTGCCCAGTCTCTTGCCCTGGACTTCAAGCGTGTCCAGTTCACGATCGACCTTCTGCCTTCGGACCTTACGGGTATCCACTATTTCGATAGAAGTTCCGATCAGTTCGTCTTCCGTCCGGGCCCGATCTTTACGAATATCCTTCTAGCCGACGAGATCAACCGTGCCACTGCGAGAACACAGTCTTCACTTCTCGAGTGCATGGAGGAAAAGCAGGTCACCGTCGATGGCGAGACCCGTGCGCTTCCGCCGCCGTTCCTCGTTATTGCGACACAAAACCCGATCGAATCCCAGGGTACTTTCGCACTTCCGGAAGCACAGCTGGACCGTTTCCTTCTGATGCTCTCCATGGATTACCCGACACATGAGGAAAGCATCGAGATCTTAAAGCGCTATGCTACTGAAGATCCGCTCACCACGCTCCAGCCCGTCGCATCTCCGGAAGAACTCCTCGCCATGCAGAAGGCTGCCAAAGAAGTATATGTTGCAGACTGTATTTACGAGTACGCCACTGCGGTCGTTGAGGCCACGAGAACATCTCAGGAGGTCCGCATCGGCGCTAGCCCCCGCGCTCTTCTGGCGCTTGTTGCCGCGGCAAAAGCACTTGCCCTTCTCTCCGGCAGATCCTTTGTTACTCCGGATGATATCAGAGAGCTGACTGTTCCGGTCCTTGCCCACCGCCTTTCTATGCATGCTTCCGGCTCGGTCAACAGAGACGGCGGCATCCAGACCCAGCATGCTCATGCATCTTCGGTACTCCAATCCATTTTGGAGACCGTTGCCTGCCCTACGGAAGATTTTTCAAATAAATGAAACTGATTGTTTTTCTAGTTCTTCTAGCCATCCTGGCAATTGCCGAGCTGATCTTCTACCGCAGACATGCGCTGGACGATCTCACGCTTAATGTGTCCTTTTCCAAGCCGGTCGCCGGCTTCGGAGAAGTGATCGAAGTTATCGAGGTGGCCGAGAATAACAAGAAACTCCCTCTTCCTTTTGTCATCCTGAAGTTCGAATCACCAACCTCTCTGGAATTTCTGGATATGACCAACTCGACGCTGTCCGATCTGGTCTACCGTGAAGACATGCTTACGATGAAGCCGAATTCCCGTCATACCAGACGTATCAAGGTCAAGTGCGTCAAGCGCGGATACTATTCATTCGTCCGTGTAAATCTCACGACCTCTGATATTCTTCTGATGGAGAAGATCACACGTACCTTTGATAATGATGCCGGCATCACGATCCTTCCGGAACTGGTTCCGCTTCCGGATCTTAGGACACTTCTTTCGATCACTTTCAGCGATATCGTTCAGAGAAGAACTCTGCTTACCGACCCGTTTTCTTTTGCCGGGATCCGGGAATACCAGCCCTGGGATCCGATGCGCTCGATCAACTGGACCGCGACCGCAAAGGCCGGTGATTTTATGGTCAACCAGAACGCATCGACCTCCACGAAGCAGGTATCGATCTTTCTCAACCTCGAGTTCTATAACTCGAAAGAATCCCAGGCTTTGCTTGAAAAGTCGATAAGCCTCGCATATTCCTATACCTATGAACTGAATTCTTTAGGCATCCCTTCCCAGATCTTCACGAACGGAAAAGATGCGATCACCGGAAGTACCGTCATCGATTCACTCGCTTCGGACAACAGTGATAATATCCGAAGAGGCCTGGCACTTGCCAGGATCGACATCAGTGCCGGTGTCATCCCGTTTGCCGAGCTTGTTGACGAGTTCCTGCCAAGTACAGGCGCCAATGATTACATCGTCGTGATCTCGCCGAAGTATGATACCACCTTCCGTCCGATACTTCTTAATCTTAAGCGGAAGCGTCCGTCCCTTCTATGGGTATGGCCGTGTTATCATACGACAGCGCTGCCCGAGATAGAGCCCGAGCTCCGATCTGACTTTATGAGATGGGAGGTAAAAGGAAATGACCGCTAACATGAAGAAACACCGGTTTGTCTCCGACTACCTTGTCATAGATATTATGAGTTCCCTGATGGTCTGCTTCTCGATCATCTCCGTCGGCGTCATCGGCCTGGTGTATTTTACAGTATCCGAACTTTCCTATAGGCATCTCTGCTCGCTGACATTTGTCTGCGTGGCATTCGTTTTGATCCGGAGGCTCCATATTCCTCAGGTCCTGATGATCGGTGCGCACTTTATTACCGGCGCGATCTTTCTTGCCCTGTATTATTACTATATTCTGGACGGAACGCCCGAAGTTCTCGGCGCCACCGTTTTCCTGGGGACCTGCGTATTTGCGCTTTTCATCCACTCCATGACATACCGGTACTCCAAGAAGACCCGGCATATTCTTTTTGATAACCTGGTCGTCTTTCTTTCTGTCCACTCTGTTCTCATCTTCACTCTGGTAGTCATGGGCGCTACCGGCAAGACATTCTATATCCTGCTGGATTCGATCATGCTCGTAGTGCTTCACTTCGCCGCCAGACAGCTGGATGTTTTCGACACCAAATACTACCACAACCTGCACTCTTCCACGCAGCCGATCAAGAGTATGAAGAACCAAAACCGCTACTCTATCTTCCTGATTTTCGGCGGCATCATGTTCGCACTGATCCTTCTGCTTTTCACGCCGGTCGAGACGATCTCGGCATTCGTTCAGGGTGTCATCAGCGCGATCTTCTCTTTCTTCGGGTATCTTATGAAGCTTTTTGACAAATGGATCCATGGCGGAAGCAGCGAATACAGCAATCACGGCGCAGAGCTGATACAGCCGGACGCCGAGGATTATGAGCCGTCGGACGCATCCATGATCATCACGATCATCATCATCGTCGCGATCTCGCTCTTCCTCTTCTTCATCGTGATCAACTCCATCCGCCGCCTGATCAAGCGTTTCCAGCTGGCGGAAGGATCAGAGAAAGTCATCGAGAAAAATGATGCCGTCATCGATATTATCGAAGAGGTTCCTCAAACAAAGAAGAAATCCGGCAAGCACCTTGATTTCGGTGAAGGCTACGAAGCCAAGATCAGAAAGCGGTACTATAACACAGTTACACGCGCCATGAGGAGAGGCATCACTGTCAAGAAGGCCACTTCTCCCCGCCAGATCGAGGAACAGATAAAAGAGCAGGGAGATCCGTCCATCTCTGAACTGACCTCCCTGTATGAATCCGTGCGTTATAACAAGAAGAATTCCTGATCCTTCCGCTCACTGAATTTTTAAGACTTCAGCATATCATCGATCATCGCCAGTGCTCCGTAAAGGATCGAGTCATCTCCCAGCGCCGCGGCCTTGATCGTTACCGTATCTCGGATCGAAGGCATGCAGTAACGGTCCACTTCCTTAAGCACCTTTTCTAGGAATACACTTCCCATCGCTTCCATGACACCGCCGCCAAGCACGATCATCTCCGGGCTGAAAGTATTGATCAGGTTGCCGCATCCGATCGCGAGATAGTGGCATGCACGGTCGATGGCTTCGATCGTGACCTCATCGCCCTCATCGTAGGAGGCCTTCAGTGCTTTACTCTTAAAGACACCCTTCGATACTGCCTTGGCCATCGATGTATTTCTGCCTCTTTCCGCCTGCGTCCGGATATAGTCCGAGATGCCCTGTTTACTGGAGAATGCTTCGAGGCATCCTCTCTGTCCGCAGTTGCACTTCGGTCCCTCCGGATCGAGCACCATATGCCCGCACTCCGCACCTTTGTCCAGATGTCCGGTATAGAGCTTGCCGTCGAGGATCAATCCTGCGCCCATTCCGGTGCCGACGAAGAGTCCGACCACCTGGGTAAGTCCCTTGGCCGCGCCGTATTTCCACTCGCCATATACACCGACATTGACGTCGTTTCCGATAAAGAAAGGCACTTTGAATTTCTTTTCGATCGCCTTTTTGATCTCATAGTTTTTCCACGGAAGATTCGGCGAGAAAAGCACTATTCCCTTTTCGATATTGATCACGCCCGGGGCACCTGCCGCGATGGCCGCCACATCTTTGATGGTGATCTTATATTCCGAGATCAGCTGCTCCACAAGAGAAATGATCGTATTCTCGATATTCTGAGAATCATCTCCGCCGGCTTTCGTCTTTTTCTTCACGCGGTATACGATCTCGCGCTTGCTGTTGAAGATGACGCCCAGGACCTTCGTTCCGCCGATGTCCAGGCAGATATAGTACTTACCGTTTGCCATAGTCATTGCCCCTTTCGTTTTTCAAGTTCATCAATCAGAGTATACATTTTCTGCACACCGTTTTCCAGGTGGAAGTAATGCACGATATAGGGAACAAGCAGCACCAGGATCAGTGCCAGGAGTGCCAGAATATACATCGCCCCCGACAGAACAAAGACACCGAACACGATCAGCATTGCCAGCGCAAAGAGCACTGTTACGATCAGATGGATCAGCCGCTCATGCTGCATATAGAGGAGCCACCTGTTCATATACGAAAGCAGGCTTAAAAGCCTGCTTTTATCACCGGTCCCGTCTTTTCGGAGGGCCTGGTCGTATTCCGATATAAATGCTTCCGCTTCCTCTATGAGCTCTCTTAATTTCTTCGCCATAGGTCAACCGTCCTTTAGTCCGGGCAGATATTACGCGCCCTTTTCTTCGGTCTTCTCACTTCCGCTTCTCGATCTGGACTTCTTCGGCTTTGCGCCCTTGATGAGTTCCGGAGTGGTTCCTTCCGTGACGCATTCCTTATGTACGATACACTTTACCGCATCCTGCTGGGAAGGTACGTCGTACATGATATCCAGCATGAGATCTTCGAGGATCGCACGAAGTCCTCTTGCACCGGTCTTTCTCTCGATAGCCTTCTTCGCGATCTCCGTAACGGCATCATCGTCGAATTCCAGCTCGACACCATCCATCTTCAGCATCTTCCAGTACTGCTTCAGAAGAGCATTCTTCGGCTCTCTGAGGATACGGATCAGCGCTTCTTCATCGAGTCCGTCGAGTGTGACGTTGATCGGCACACGTCCGATGAACTCAGGGATCAGTCCGAACTTCATGAGGTCCTGCGGCACAAGCTGCGACAGCCACTCACCGGCCTGCTTTTCCTGCTGGGAAACGATCTCGGCACCAAAGCCGAAGTTCTTCTTACCTACGCGCTGCTCGATGATCTTCTCCAGTCCGTCAAAAGCACCACCGCAGATAAACAGGATATTCGTCGTATCGATCTGGATGAACTCCTGATGCGGGTGCTTTCTTCCACCTTGCGGAGGAACATTGGCGACCGTGCTCTCGAGGATCTTCAGGAGTGCCTGCTGTACGCCTTCACCGCTGACATCTCTCGTGATCGAGGGGTTCTCCGATTTCTTCGTGATCTTATCGATCTCATCGATATAGATGATACCTCTCTGGGCAGACTCGACATTATAGTCTGCAGCCTGAAGAAGCTTCAGAAGGATATTCTCAACATCCTCACCGACATAACCTGCTTCCGTAAGTGTGGTCGCATCCGCGATCGCAAACGGGACATTCAGCGCACGCGCCAGTGTCTGGGCAAGAAGTGTCTTACCACACCCGGTCGGTCCGATCAGAAGGATATTACTCTTTGTAAGTTCGATATCGTCTGTCGTATTAAACTTCGAGAATACACGCTTATAGTGGTTATATACCGCGACAGAAAGTGCCTTCTTCGCCTGCTCCTGTCCGATGACATACTCATCGAGCGCAGCCTTCAGCTCGGAAGGTGTCGGAAGATGATCTTTAGGACCTGTGCCGGTGCCTTTTGTGGATTTGATTCCGACCTCGTCTTCCGCAAGGATAGACTCGCAGATCATCACACACTCATTACAGATATAGATACCCGGCGGGCCCGCCAGCATACGGGAGACTTCATTTTCCCCTTTACCACAGAATGAACAGTGGATGATGCCATCAAAATCCAGTACATCGTCTTTACTCATACATACCTCTCATACCGATGCGAAAAAGCCGCTTCGCATAACTATTCTTATATCATGTTACCCGACTTGCTTTTTTCTTTCAATCAGAGAAGGCCCCTTTTATGTTACGAATCCTTTTCAATTTAGATCGTGACCCACATAGCCGGCCGGACACAGACCTCCGTCTGGTTTCCGGAAGTCCCGCTATTTGTCCGATATGACCCATCTCTTTCCACGATTATAAAAGAATTCTTGTATACTGCGTTTGTACGAAGCCACCACCGGCAATAGCCGCCGAGCTCTTTTCCTCCGTTGTTTTTCGCCGTTTCAGAGATCGGGCACTTTCTGTCCGAGTCGGACTTAAAATACTTCTCTGCTTCGCTGAAACTTAGAAGGAACACGTAGTCTTCAACATCATTTCCTTCACTGGCAAACGCATATTCTTCCGGGCACTTCTCGAATTTGACGGTCGACTTATTGATTTTTTGCTTCTCATCATCACTGAAAGACTTATCATAGAATTCACCATTCAGCCATGCCCTAAGATCACAGTCTTCCCAGAGATACTCTATCGTCTCCGCTTGATCATCGACTTGTTTTGCATCGAGGCCTTCTTTCGAAATGATCAGGGCACCATTATCGCCGGTATCCAGCACGATCCACTCGATCTTCTTCCCGCCATAGGATCCGAATGTTACCGTATCCCCCTTCTTTACAGAAAGATCTGCCGATTTTCCGCTGTTTTTCTTTTTACCGCAGGAACACATTCCAAGCGCCAGGATCCCTGCCAACACTACACACGCTATATTCTTCACGTTTTTCATAATAAATCTCCTTATCATTTTAGAATGAATCCTGCCTGTCAGCTATTCCTTTCGACCGTAGCAAGCACTTGCTTTAGGAATGCCTCCATCCTCTCAGGAGAAGCAGCCTCTTCGTCAGGCTTCCATTCGTGTTCCGAAACATTGACTACCCAGGGAGATGCCCAGAGGACAAATGGATCCGTCGGATCAAGAACATAGCAGGCAACGAAATACGTCTCATCAAAATACTGTGGATCCCCCCAGCTGCCGTGCACCAGGCAAGCCTTATGTCCATTCACTTCGACCGGCGTCTCGGATTCGATCTTGATATAGATGGCACTGTCCAAATGCGCGCGGAAAATCCCGCCATAGGCCTGCGAAATGCCGTCCGAGCCGGTCAGGATCGGCTCGCAGAATGCGATGTATTCGTCCATGCTCATAGAAGCGAAGTCCTGGCCTTCCGTATATTTGGCGTAGAACGTGATCGGGTGGAAAACAAAATGCTCATCTGAGATCAGGATCGTACTCTTGTTCATATCCGGTTTTTTCGCTGTCGAAGGATACATAAACGTATAGGGCGACATATACCCGGTCTGATCAAGCGTAAAATCCGGGCCGCTTTTCCCTTCCCTTTCCTGCCCGTCAGGCGTATTACCATTTATCCTGTCCCAGGCTTCGGATACTTCGGGAGACATAGAATAAGATGTGGTTTCCACTTTCTCTGATTCATATGTCTTCTTGGATGAAGAGCCCTTGCCTTTTTCTTCTGTTTTCTTTCCGCAACCCGCAAAAGCGAGCATAATTGACCCTGTCATGATCATGGCTGCTATCTTTTTAAAGTTATTCATATTTATCTCCTATTCTGTGTGTGAAAAGCACTGTCTCCCGGCATTATGTGACATCTGCCAGTCTGGTTTTTTCGTACATATACTCCTGTGTTCCAAACAGTATGGAAACAAGCTCCGGCTTTGTCGGATCTTCTGTAAGTTCAGAGCAGTAGAATTCGTAGATCACATCGCCCAGTCCCAGGTAATAGTAGTATCGTCCGTGATCGACGGTTCTGCCTGCGATTTTGTACGGTGTTCCCATGATCGGTTTGAAATCTTCTTCATACATGCCTAATTCAAGGCCGTAGAAATCCAGGTCTGTTCCGATGATAAACAGCTCGATGGCGGCGACTCGTGTGTCATCACTGACATTAGCCTGATCCCCTGCAGGTTCTTCCAGGTAGCAATTCAGTGCGTAGTAGTTGTCGGGCTGGTCATACACCATGCATACCATTTCGCCATCGACGACTTCATCGATCTCAAATCCTTTCGACTTAAGATCTCCGATCGTACATGGCACATCGATCGGGTACCCGTTTACTACCGGGGATTTCATGAGAATATTCGAATTGGGATCGGCTGTTCCCTTGGTTTCCGGAGTTTCAGATGAAGATGCTGCCGTATCGCTCTGGCTTTCTTTCTCTTCCGAGTCACTCTGGCTCTGTTCGACCTCCTCCGGCGCGTCTTCGCTTTGCACGTCAGATACCGGCGTCGGTTCCGTCTCTTTCTTTTCTTTCTTTTGATTTGCAAGTATGAGGATCCCCGCGGTCGTTGCACCGACAAGCACAACGGTGGCAATACCTCCGATTAAAAATTTACTAGTCATAATCCCTGTTCCTTTCGCGGCTGCAGATGCAGCAGTTTTTGTTGCGGCTCCATTAGCGAGAGCCTTTGTAGATGCGGACAGGGCAGTTGTAAGTGAAGCTGGCATCGTCTTAAAGGGAACCTGCTCTGCTTCTTTGGTAAACAGACTTGTTAAGAATGGTACGACCATAAACAGTTTCGTGTCATTATCTTCTTCATACTTCTCGACCTCCTTCTTGATTTTGTTTCTGGCAAAATTCAGACGGCGGCGGACAGTACCATCCGGAACACCAAGTATTTCCGCGATTTCCTTTGTGCTCATCTCATCAAAATAGAACAGGATCAGTGTTCTTCTGATGTCTTCGGATAACGATTTTTCAATGATATCCATGATGATCCTGCGCGTCTCAGCTGATTCAACAAGTGAATCCGGCAGAAAATCCTCGGGAACCGTCTCGACTGTATCGAAGAACTCGTCCTCCACATTGTCCGTCTTCGTCCTCGTCAGACGATTCAGAGATCTGTTGGCGGCGACCTTTTTCAGCCATGGCAGGATCATATCCTTGTCCCTGATGCTGTCATAGGAATTGATCAGGGCAATAAACGTATCCTGAACGATATCCTGTGCATCATCTTCATTCTTAAGAAGAGAAAATGCTGTCCAGTACACCGCGCGGTAGGCTTCATTGTAGATCTTTTCAAGTTCTTTTCCGGTCATCTGAATTTGCCTCCTTTTGTCCGCATCTGTCCTATAGACACATGACAGATGAGAAATGTTCGCGGTGTTCTGAAAGATTTTTTATTCAAAGCCCATTATAACAAAAAGGCTGTCTCATATGAGACAGCCTCTCGTGGTTCATTCATTCAGGAGAAAGAAGAATTACTCTTCAGTCTTTTCTTCCTTCTTCTCTTCTTCCTTCGGCTCAGTCTTTACCGCCTTCTCAGCAAGAGCTTCTACAGTCTTTCTGCCGACGATGCTCTCACGGATGAAAGCGTCATTGTCCTTGATACGAGCCATGAAGTCTTCCTTCTTCATTCCGTACTGAGTGGAGATCTTCTCTGCTTCTTCCTCAACATCAGCGTCAGTAGCCTCGATGTTCATTGCCTTACCGCAAGCCTCGAGTACAAGCTGTGTTCTTACGCGGGTCTCTGCCATAGTGCGGATACCTGCACGATACTCTTCCATGGTCTGGCCCATGTACTTCAGGTACATATCGAGGTCCAGGCCCTGGGAACGCATACGGTAGTTCTGCTCGTCGATCATGCTGTCGATCTCTGTGTCAACCATGCACTCCGGAATATCTACCTTTGCATTCTCGGTAACAACTCTTACTACTTCATTCTCGAAGCGCTCCTGAGCGGACTTCTCAGCCTGCTCTTTCTGAGTCTTCAGGATGTCTGCCTTGTACTCGTCGAGAGTATCGAACTCGGAAACGTCTTTTGCGAAATCATCATCGAGCTCCGGCAGTTCTTTTACCTTGATTGCGTGGAGCTTGATCTGGAAGGTAGCTTCCTTGCCCTTGAGGTTCTCAGCGTGATAATCCTCCGGGAAAGTAACGGTGATCGGGAACTCTTCGTCAATGTTGTGTCCGATCAGCTGCTCTTCGAAGCCCGGGATAAAGGAGTTGGAACCGATCTTCAGATCGTGGCCTTCATCCTTACCGCCTTCAAAAGCAACACCGTCTACGAAACCTTCGTAGTCGATCGTTACTGTATCGCCGTTCTCAACCGCACGTCCCTCTACCGGAACCATACGGCCGTTTCTGTCCTGCAGACGCTTCAGCTCAGCTTCTACAGTCTCATCAGACGGAGCATTGAAACGGTATTCAGCCTCGACGCCCTCGTACTGGCCGAGCTCAACTTCCGGCTTCACGGTTACTGTGATGGTATATTTGATGCCCTTGTCGTCACCGATCTCCTGGATGTCAAGCTCCGGACGGGAAACGACCTTCAGGTCATGCTCTTTAATTGCAGCTGTATATGCAGGATTTACGACGTAGTCGATCGCGTCATCATAGAGTACGCCCTCGCCATAGTACTGCTTTACCAGGTTAAAAGGTGCTTTACCCTTACGGAAACCCGGGATCTGAAAACGATTCTTATTCTTGTTAAAGGACTTCTGAAGCGCGTCCTTAAATTCTTCGGCGGATGCTTCCAGTGAGATAACGACAATATTGTTATCCTTCTTCTCAACAGACGACATATCTATCTCCTCCATATAATAATGAATTATAGTCACACGAACAGGTATTTTATCACAGAAGTTCCAGTAATTCAATCATATTTTCTTAAGCGCCGTCATGTCCCTTTCGAAAAGCACTATCCTGGGGCAAAAGGCAAAAAAAGAACTGCCCTTTCAGGCAGTTCCCTTATCTGGCGCGCCCGGCAGAGATCGAATCCACAACCTTCTGATCCGTAGTCAGACACTCTATCCAGTTGAGCTACGGGCGCAAATATGATTGCCGTTTGCACAGCATGATGTATTTTAGTCCCAAGACCTGATCTTGTCAATGGGCAATTCTAAACATTTCATCCTTTTTCCTGAAGAGGCAGGAAGATATCGATCACGAACATCTCATCTTTCACTTCTGCGGAAATACTTCCATGCATACGCTCGATCAGACCTTTGGCGATCGCAAGCCCTAAGCCCGTTGATGTCGAAGTCCTCGCCTTATCTCCCTTATAGAAGCGCTCGAAGATCTGCTCCACATCGATGATCTCATCCGCTTTCTTATCGTTAAAACAGGAAAAATGCAGTTTCCCGTCGGCTTTTTCTAGCGACAGCCCGATACGGCTCATCCCGTGGACGAGGGCGTTTTTCACCAGATTCTGGATCACGCGCCGGAGCGCCACTTCATTGGCCACGATCGGAAGTTCCTCTTCACAGAAGTTGACCTCCGGAGTAAGTCCCCGTTTCTCGAAATCCTCATAGAAAGCCAGCACCGTCTCGCAGATGCACTGGCGCCCATCCATCGGAACGATGGTTAGCTCGTAGTTCTGGTCCTGCATCTTCGTATAGGTAAAGAGTTCTTCCAGAAGTTCCTTGAGGCTGGAGATACGGTTCTGGATGATCTGAAGGTAGTGTTCTTTTTCCTCGGCGGAATCACTCATGACCAGCAGCTGGACATATCCGTCCAGAGATGTCAGCGGTGTCCTTATATCGTGGGATAGATTGGCAATTGCTTCTTTGAGATTATTCTCGTTTCTCTCCATGATGATCTTGTCTTCCTGATACCGGTTACAGATCTCATTGATACGCCGGACAAGTTCTTTGACTTCCTTATACGGCACTTCCGAGGTCAGACGCTGATTGGAAGAATGCTTCTGCATTACTTCCAGCTGATGACAGTTCTTTCTGATCTGCGAACGGTAATGGATCAGCGCGATCAGAAGGGAAACCGATATAATGGCCAGCGCCAGCACCAGATAGATCATTCTTGTTCCTTTCCGCTTTCTTCCCGCTTATTTGCACCGCCGGAGATAGAAAGATAATAATCCTCCAGGGCTTCATTCTTCACCGCGATGCCTAACGTCTTGATATTGTTCTTCGCAAGCTCCAGTACGATCTCGCCGCTGTCCTCCAGACGCTCAAAGATCTGGATCACGCTCTTATCGAGTACCTTATACTCTGTGATGCCCATCTTCTCGATCACAGTGACCGCTTTCGTGGCATCACTCGGGCGCAGCTCGATTCTTTCGCTGCATCGCTTGAGAAGCTCGCTGTGGCTAAATTCATCGATCAGCTGTCCGTTATGGAGGATCCCGTATCTTGTCGCGATCTTGGAGAGCTCCTCCAGAATATGGGAAGAAATCAGGATCGTGATATTTCTTTCTTTGCTGAGTCTGGCGATCAGTTCACGGATCTCCACGATACCCTGCGGATCGAGGCCGTTGATCGGCTCATCCAGCAGCAGGAGATCCGGGTGTCCGACAAGCGTCATGGCGATACCCAGTCGCTGCTTCATACCGAGAGAATACTGCTTGACCTTTAATTTCTCGGTTCTGCTGTCCAGACCGACATCCGCGAGAAGTTCTTTTAGAAAAGCATCGTCATTCATACCGAGCATGAGTGATTTGATCTTCATGTTTTCGATCGCAGTCATATTCGGATATAGTCCCGGGCTCTCGATCAGTACACCGATACGGTCACGAAGTTTGGCGGTCTCTTTTTCCGATTCGCCGAAAATACTGAAGCTTCCATCTGTCGGCTTGGCAAGACCGGCGAGCATCTTAAGAAGTGTCGTCTTACCTGCGCCGTTTCTGCCGATCAGTCCGTAGATCTCTCCCTTTTTCAGATGGATGTTTACGTGATCGACTGCAGTGATCTTGCCATATCTTTTTGTGATATTATCCGTCTCCAGTAAGTATTCCAAAGCGAACCTCCGTAATTGCCATTACGCATCATTATAAATCATTCTGTAAAAGTTGGAAATAGAACACGGTCCGAAACCGGGCCGGTTCTATTCCAAGCTAAAGAGGGTATTATGTTAGAAAGATCATTCAAAAGTTAATCATCTTACGTCTCTCTTCTGCTGCAGAAGCATGCTGCCTCCGACAGAAAGGACCAAATATACCAGGCAGATCGCCACGAAAACCACGCAAGCCTTCATTCCGGCACCGGAAGCATCGAAGGTCATATAGGCATTGTCAAAGAAGAAATCTGACGGAACATATGCCGGATGGGAGAAGATCTTATTGACTGCGAGGTCAAGAAGCTGCTCGATCAGATTCAGGATACCCAGAGAGATGACAAGGGAAGCTACGATACCGCCGGCAGAGCTCTTAAAGAGTGTCGTGAAGAAGAAGAAGATCGCGCTGAAAGTAACCATGCCGAGGTAAAGGAATCCTGCACTCTTGAGCATCGCTGCTGCACTTCCGAAAGAGAAAGCATTCAGGAAGAGAGCGCAAAGTCCGAGAAGAACGACAAATCCGATCGCGAGGAAGCATGTCATACCGATCACGGCAGAGATCCATCTGGCAAGCGCATGTTTCCACTTATGGTTCGTAATACCGATCAGGTTCTTATCAAAGCCGCTCTTATGCTCCGCATTTGCGAAAAGCACTACGAAAACAGCTGCGATGATCAGGATGTTGGAGTTGTGAAGCAGCGTGGTAATAATATTCTCGCCGCCTACAGTGGCGAATCCGAGCATTTTGGCACCTTCGCCGGCATCAAACATGTTAAAGGGATCATCCAGAAGAAGTTTCAGTGATCCAAACTGCATAAAAGCAAATACGATAGTAACGATCGCGATCACCCATGTGGATACCGCATGTCTCATACGGTACATATTCATTTTAATCAGATTAAGCATTTTTGTTTCCTCCTGTCAGCTGGAAGTAGTAGTCTTCGAGAGCGTCGGTCTTGACCGCGATCTCATTGGTCTGGATATTCTCTTTTGCCAGGGCGATGGTGATCGCGCCGCCTTCGTTCAGGCGCTCATAGATATTGATCGAGTCATCTTTGACTTCCATCTTGGAGAATCCCATCATATTGAGAACTTCAAGGGTCCTGCTGATATCATTGGTCTTAAGCTCGAGTCTCTCGCAGCACTTGCTGAAAAGTTCTTCCTTCGTTTCTTCTTCCAGGAGTCTTCCCTCATGGATAATGCCGTACTGTGTAGCAACCTTGGCAAGTTCATCGAGGATGTGGCTGGAGATCAGGATCGTGATGCCCTTGTCATAGCAGAGGTGATGCAGGATCGATCTCATTTCCGCGATACCCTGCGGATCCAGTCCATTGATCGGCTCATCGAGGATCAGGAGCTCCGGCTTATTAACCAGTGCCATTGCGATACCGAGGCGCTGCTTCATACCAAGAGAGAACTGCTTCGCTTTTTTCTTTCCGGTGTTGGAAAGACCGACTTCCTCAAGGAGTCCCTGTAGATACTTCTTATCTTTGATCCCCAGTGCGAGAGCCTTTGTAGTCAGGTTCTGCATCGCTGTCATATTCGGATAAAGACCGGGGGCTTCGATCAGGATACCAACCTTCGGCATCATCTGCTTTGTTGTCTCGCCGTTCCTGCCATGGATCTCAAAAGATCCTCTTGACGGACGGGAAAGACCGCCGATCATTTTCATTAATGTTGTTTTACCGGCACCGTTTCTGCCGATCAGGCCATAGATCCCGCCACGCTCGACGTGGATGGATACTTCATTGGCTGCATTGTACTTACCGTACGTCTTGGTCAATTCGTTTGTGGTTAGAATGTAATCCATTTTTTGACTCCTCCTTGTGCTTACGAATTCATTCTAGAAAACAATTCCTAATCAATCGCCAAGGAGAAGTTTAATATTTCAAAAGAAAATATTAAGAAAAAGTTAAGCGCCTCCGGGGAATCCAGGAAGCGCTTATATTTCAGGCTTTTATGTATTTTCAGGTCAGCAGCGGACGTCCTGTTTTTTCGACAGCCATACCGCCAGGAAAAGTGCCAGACCGCCATATACCAGTGCAACCAGTATCGTCCTCACCGTATCTCCCGAACCCATAGAAGGATTATAAGAAATATATACATTATCCAGACAGTAATCTGACAGGCGGAATGCGTTTCCTTTTCCGGCAAAAGCATCAAGGAGACTCTCTCCGCTTGCTCTTGCGATCAGGACATCGATCAGTCTTTCCACCGTCTGAAATGTACCGGTTGCGATCAGAATGCCGATAACCATGCCGCCGGCAGGACTCTTGAATCTATTCGTGATAAAGAATACCAGCGTCATCAAAGAGATCAACAAAATATAAAGAACGATCCATCCTCTGATATACTCGCCCCATCTTTTCGACTCAAAAGCAGGTAGCAGAAGTGCGCAGAAAGCCAGGGAAAAGAAAGAGAAAACGACATAGACAGCAGTAATACAGGTCATCAGTGAGGCCCACTTGCCCATGACCAGCGGTGTTCTCGATTTATATAAGGAATAAGTATTCTTAGCAAAGCCCCGTGTAAAATCGCAGTTGGCGAAAATAACGGAAAAAATCGTCAGGCAGATGATCAGAGAGTTGCTTGCCTGGATGCACCAGGTGTTTACTTGAGACGGAGTAAGTGCGCTGCTCTGCGAGTTTCCGCTCGCAAACACACTCACAAACTCGAGATTCAGCGGATCATCGAAAACCAGATGTGCCAGACCGAAGCGGATAAAGAGGCAGGCGATCATAACGATCGCCAGAACGATCGTGGATTTTGCTTTTGAGACACGGTACATATGCATACGGAAAATATTAAGCATTTTTCGCACCTCCTGTCAGACGGAAGTAGTAGTCTTCGAGCGACTGCCCCTCCTGCCGCATCTCCAGTGTCTGAATATCGGCTTTGGCCAGCGCCATGGAGATCGCACCGCCTTCTTTCGTCCTTTCGCAGATCTCGATGTGATCATCGAACACCTTGAAGTCGGAAATGCCCATATCACTAAGGACGATCCTGGCCTTCTGATTATCCGAAGTATTCATATAGAGTACCGGCTTACACTGCTCCATAAGTTCTTCTTTAGAAGTCTCACTGAGAAGCACGCCTTCGTGGATGATGCCATAGCGGTCGGCGACTTTCGACAGTTCCTCCAGGATATGGCTGGAGATGATGATCGTAATGCCCTTTTCAGCACAGAGTCTATGGATCAGGCTTCTGACTTCCGCGATACCCTGCGGGTCGAGGCCGTTGATCGGTTCGTCCAGTATCAGAAGATCCGGGGAATTGACCATCGCGATCGCGATACCGAGACGCTGACGCATACCTAAAGAGAAGTTCTTCACGGCCTTTTTCCCGACATTCGGGAGGCCTACAAAGTTCAGAAGGTCCAGGAGGTACTGGTCATTATTGATGCCGGCGGCCAGTGCTTTTGCCTTCAGATTCTGAAGAGCACTGAGATTCTGGAATATGCCCGGATCCTCAATAAGTACTCCGACTCTTCCCCACATCGCTTCATTATTCGCGCCGTTTTCATCGTAAAAAGTATAAGATCCGCTGGTCGGGCAGGCCAGATTCGAGATCATACGCAGAAGCGTGGTCTTTCCCGCGCCGTTTCTTCCGATCAGGCCGTACACCTGGCCACGCTCCACATGAATGGAGACCTGGTTGACCGCAGTCTTGCTCTTAAATTTCTTCGTGATGTTATCTGTTGACAGAATAAGACTCATCCATGACCTCCTTATTTCGCTAGCTTATATCCGATACCCCACACGGTCTCGATAAACTCGGTATCGGTGAACTCCTTAAGTTTCTTTCGGATATTGCTGATATGTACGTTAATGGTCTTATCCTCGCCGATATAGATCTCATTCCACGCACAGTCGTAGATATCCTGCTTGGTGAATACGCGCTTCGGATGCGAGACCAGCAGCGCCAGGATCTGGAATTCTCTTTTTGTCAGCTGGACTTCATTATTATTCACCAGAACAGTAAACGATGCCTCATCCAGCGTGAGCTCTTTGTATGTCAGCTGTCCGCCCTGGGGCTCTCCGGTCTTCTGGGAGACTCTTCTGATCTGTACCGCAACGCGGGCAAGAAGCTCCGGGATCTGGAACGGCTTTGTGATATAGTCTTCCGCACCCGATGTCAGCATCTGGACCTTGGTGTCCATCTCATCTTTGGCGGAAACCACGATGACCGGCACATCCCTGATCGCTTTCATCTTCGGGAAAAGCTCATCGCCGCAAAGACCGGGAAGCATCATGTCCATCAGGACCAGATCATACTCCTCCTTTTCATAATAAAGGAGCGCTTCGGTTCCGGAGAAAGCCTGCGTACATTCGTAACCGGCCTTCTTCAGCGCGTCTGCCATAAGATGATTGATTTCCGTGTTGTCTTCAATGATTAAAATCTTCTTCATATATCTATACCCTCTTTTTCACTTTCTCTATGATACCATACTTTCAAAATATGATATCTATCGGATATTAAAACTCCTGAAGTGATGATATAATCCTGGAAGAAGGAAGGTAAATATATGCAGATGGACATGAGATCCGGGCGTCTTTCTATCCCCGGACTATATAATGCCAGAGACCTGGGCGCCATGACGAATGCAGACGGAAAAGCACTCGCCTGTCACCGTCTTATCCGTTCGGATGCGCTCGATCACCTGGACGAAGAATCCATCAGACTTCTTTCAGAGTATCCGACAGACGTCATCATCGATCTGAGGTCCGAGGAAGAGGCGCAGAACCATCCGGACACGGTTTACAGTGATCCGCGGTTCACCTACTATAATATCCCTCTTCTTCGTGTCAACGCCGATGACATTAATACCGGCGTCATTACCGACACGATCAGCACTTCTCTCGGACACCTGTATATCTGGATGCTTGAGAATTCCCGCCCGTATTTCGCGGAGGTCCTTAGGACGATACTGCACGAGAAGAATAAGACAGTGCTTTTCCACTGTGCGCACGGGAAAGACAGAACCGGCCTGATCGCTGCGATCTTCTATCTTCTCTGCGGCGTGGAAAGAAAAAAGATCGTCGAAAACTACGCTGTTTCTTATACCTATGTAGAGAAACTGGTGGCGCCGCTGATCGCCGCCACACCTGAAAACGTGCACCACATCTATAAAAGTGATGCATCGAACATGGAGTATCTTCTTTCTTATCTGGACGAAAAATACGACGGCAGTATCGAGAAATACCTGCTAACGTGCGGACTGGGAAATAAGGAGATCTCGGAGCTCCGCTCCATCCTTCTTCCCTGATCTGAAGATCAGGGATCAGCCTGCTTTTTGCAGGATCAGTGTGTCGATCGGTATACTTCCGTCAGAATTTGGATTCTCCCGGTCCAGCCCGATCTGGAGCTGATACTTTTCTCCGTCGATCGAAACTCCCAGCTCATAGCCCGCCTCATCTGCAAAAGGATACCGGTTCAATACATCCCAGGAGGTCTTCGTAACCTGAAGATCCGTACCGATACCTGCCTTTTCCGAATCCCAGATCCTAAAACGGGTATACGTACCATCCCAGTCTTCTACATCGTGGTATACACCATAGACCGTGATCGTAAAGCCCGGATAGCGGATAAGGATATTCCGCAGTCCATCCTCCGGATCGCCGGACAGTGCTTTTTCCACAACGGGCCCACAGGAAACTGTAAGGGGTTTTCCAAAGAGCGACTCCAGCTGGGACGGCGCCGCATGCTCGCCGACGCGGACCGTGCGGCGTCCGTTATAGTATAGATAAAGGTCTGCTGTCTTCAGTTCACTTTCGATCGGATCGATCACCGAGATCACGCCTTCTTCATTGCTTCTGAAGCGCACTGTTCTTCTGTTCGTCTGAAGCTGGCTGTCCAGAACGGACGGCTGCAGGTAGACCAGATGAGATGCATCGACAGAGACAATCTCATAGTCATCGTAGGTAGATTTCACATTATGGGAGTAGAAGCGGATCATTTCCCTCGCTTTTTCCTTCAGGATATCTCTCGAACCCGGAAGCGGTTCTTTTACCTGTGTATAGGAAAGGAGCGAGATCACATCCGTCAGGTTCTCATTCGCATAGGCTTCGAAATAATGTGCCGAGAATGAATAAAGCTCCATGCAGTTTTTTGCCCATGAACGGTTCAGATATACCGTCCCGTCCGTTTTCGTCTGAAGATAGATGACGATCGGCATACCGGATACGCGGAACCCGTTGACCTGCACCTGTACCGGGATGCAGCTGCGGACAAGATCCGCGTATTCGTGCGTCTCATCGAAGATCATCTTCTGCAGAAGCCGGTCTTTCTCTTCGCCCATAATGATCTGAAAAGACGACACACGGGATCCTCCCGGCATCATCTTCTGCAGGACACTGATATACTCATAGAATTCCGAGAAGGTCATCCCGTCTTTCTGTTCATCCGGAATCCTGTTAAAGAGTTCTTCTTTGTCACTGGAATCCTGAAGAGCATCCACCACGATACGTGCCATTTCCGGCGCATCGATCTTTTTCTTTTGGAAATGTTTATTCTTGCAGGCTGTGAGCATTCCGCAGAAAAAGCACAGGACAAGCATCACCGACATGTACCGGATAATTCTGCTTCCTGTATTTTTCCCCGAAATAAAGGTCATTTTCAGGTGTCCTTTCTTCTCTGCTTCACTGCTTCAAAAACAACGATACCGGCAGCCACTGCCGCATTCAGGCTGTTAACGGATCCGGCCATCGGGATCGACAGCAGGTAGTCGCACTTCTCTTTTATATTCTTGCTCATGCCTTCGCCTTCCGATCCGATAACGATCGCCATCGGTCCGGACCAGACATCGTCATAGTATTCGTTCGTTCCTTCCGCATCTGTTCCCGCGATCCAGAATCCTTTATCCTTCAGCTCCAGGATCGTTCTGGAAAGATTCGTCACACGGGCGACCGGTACATATTCGATCGCGCCTGCGGATGCTTTTGCCACCATAGAATCCAGGCCGATCGATCTGTGCTGCGGGATGATCACGCCATGCACGCCGGCAGCATCTGCGATACGCAGGATCGATCCCAGATTATAAGCGTCTTTCAGTTCATCCAGGATCAGAAGAAGCGGAGCTTCTCCCTTCTCCGCCGCACGGTCGAGGATCTCATCGATCTCGACATATTCGTGGCTGGCGACCTGCGCGATCACACCCTGATGGTTATGCGTCTGTGACATATCATCCAGGCTGGCCTTCGGGACCTCTACGATCGGGATATGGATATCCTTCGCCAAATTAATGATCCTGGCCATCGTAGGATCCGGACGTGCATTCTCTTGCCGCTGCGCCACGAAGATCTTGTTAAATGTTCTTCCCGCACGCATCGCTTCCAGAACCGGATTTCTTCCCTCGATCCGGTCCGCCGTCGGTGCCGGGGATTCTCCCTCACCGCGCTTTTTCGGCATATCAGACGGGATGGGCATATTCTTTCTTCCCATCGACTTCGGGTTTCTCAAATCGTTTCTATTCTGTCTCGGGCCTTTCGGTCCAGGCATTCCAGGTCGCATCGGCTCTCTCCTTTATTCGTTCTCTTCCAGGATGGCGATGATCCTTCGGATCAGTTCTTCCATTCTTTCTTCTTTTCCCGACAGGTACAAGTAGCCGATCAGGGTCTCCAGACCTGTCGCGTACTTATAATCTGCAGGACTTGCATTCTTTGCCATACTTCCCTGATGTCCGTTCTTACCTCTGCGGAAGACATTCTGTTCTTCCTCGGACAGGTCATCGTGAAGGACACGGATCGCTTGTGCCTGCGCCGGCGCGCTGACATAGTGCACCGCCTTCTTATGCAGTACTCCGGACTGTCCGCCGAAGCGGGATACGATGTGCATACGGACATATAGTTCGTACACCGCATCTCCAACATAAGCCAGTACCGATGTCGGCACCTCACGGATATCTTCCGGCGGGATCGGGATCATCATTTCTTCGTCACCTGCGGTCCCTGCGGCGTATCCTTGATCTGATATCCCATCGCGGACACCTGATCGCGGAGTGCGTCTGCTTTTGCAAAATCCTTATTTTTCTTCGCTTCTACACGCTGATTTACAAGTTCCATGACTTCCGATGGAATACCGCTATCTTTCTTCAGCATCGCACGGATATCAAGACCAAGGACATTCATTAGTTCGCAGATCATGTCTGCCGCCGCCCTGATCTCCTTGTCCGACACATCCTTGGCGGTCAGGTGAGTATTCAGTACACGAACCAGTGTGTAGACGGATGTGATGGCATCCGCTGTATTCATATCATCGTCCATGTTGGCGATGAAAGAAGTCTTTGCTTCCGAAGTCGCATCGGCGAGTTCTTTTACCGCGGCATCCTCCGGATTCAGACCGGAAGCATTCCCGAGAATAAAGTCCGAAGACTCGACCGCTGTCATAATACGCTCCAGTCCGTTCTGCGCAGACTTCAGCAGTTCATCAGAGAAGTTGATCGGCATTCTGTAGTGACCGGACAGGATAAAGAATCGGATAACTTCATACGGGAACTTCTCCACAATATCGCGTACGGTAAAGAAGTTTCCGAGAGACTTACTCATCTTCTCGTTATCGACATTTACAAATGCATTGTGCATCCAGTAGCGGGCAAACGTGCAGCCGTTTGCCGCCTCGCTCTGCGCGATCTCATTCTCATGGTGCGGGAAGATCAGGTCCTGTCCTCCTCCATGGATATCGATGGTCTTTCCGAGGTATTTCCTGTTCATGGCCGAGCACTCGATATGCCAGCCCGGACGACCCTCGCCCCACGGAGAATCCCAGAACGGTTCGCCTTCTTTTTTAAACTTCCACAGTGCAAAATCCGCAGGATTCTTCTTCCCTTCATAGGAAGCACCGCGCTCGCCGCCGCCGGCCTGAAGATCCTCGAGATTATAGTGCGAGAGCTTACCATACTCCTTGAACTTCGGCACATCGTAGTACACGCCGTCACCCTCGATAACATACGCATACCCTTTATCCATCAGGTCGGTGATCAGGGAGATGATCTCATCCATGGTCTCTGTTGCTCTCGGCTGATACGTCGGACGAAGGATCCCGAGCGCATCCGCATCCTTGTAGTACTCGGCGATGTAGCGGTCCGCGATCTCTTTGACCGTGGTACCTTCTTCGTTCGCCTTGTTGATCATCTTATCGTCAATATCCGTAAAATTCTGGCAGAAAGTAACATCATATCCTCTGTACTCCAGATAACGGCGCAGCGTATCAAATGTAACGAAAGGACGGGCATTTCCCAGATGGAAGTAGTTATAGACCGTCGGTCCGCAGGCGTACATCTTGACCTTGCCCTCTTCCATCGGGACAAACTCTTCCTTTGTCCTGGTCATCGTGTTAAATATCTTCATTTTCATTCTCCTCTATCAAAACGTCTTCCGCCTTTTCCGGGAGTTCCATATCCGGATGCTGGCATTTAATCGCTTCCTCCAGCGCTTCCTCGTGGTGGGCAAGACGACGGATCTCTAATTTATGCGGATCTTATAAGAATATGACTTACGCGGTGAAATATCAGTGCATGAAATCCGGGATATAGAAGAATAGCCGAAACCACGCCCCTCGCAGCAGGGTCGCGTTTGGCTATCTGTTTCGCATCTTTCCAAAGCCCCATGTTACTTCCTGTTTCAAGCAATAATAAAAGCCTAAACCCGCGCCCACTTTTGACACCTAGCGATCGCCAGGTGGGTATCCTGCGGCAGTCTAAGATCTTCCTCTCGGGAGCGCTTCCCTAAAGAAGCGGTAAGGCTTGATCGTCTCTGCTCCGACTGCGGATTCCCGATTATGTCATGAAGGTTCAAAAACATGAGCATCAGCTTTAGGTTGTCTTTATTATAACAGTATATCTACAAAAAGGGAAGAAAAAAGCCATTACCAAAGTGTAACAATTCTAATGCTGAACTGTATCAGTTTTCTATGTTTTCGCGATGTGTGGCAGCGACTGCTCCGATGACCCGGGACGCCCCGTTTTCGATCAGGATCTTCGCCGCTTCATGCATCGTCGCTCCCGTCGTCAGAATATCGTCCACCAGAAGGATATTCCACCCGGTGATGTCCCAGTTTTCATCCACGGCAAAAGCACCTTTCACATTTTCCGCCCGGTGTGACGGTTCTGTGAATCTGCTTTGCTGTTTTGTGTGTCTAATCTTCCGTATAACATTGTTACACAGATGTACTCCGAGGTGCTCGGAAAGCCCTTTTGCCAGCACTTCCGCCTGATTAAATCCTCGCTGTTCCATTCTTTTCCCGGAAAGAGGAAGCGGGATCACCGCATCCCATTGAAAAGGCATGTCCGAAGGAAATTCCATCCCCATTAATTCTCCGATCATCACTCCGCAATACTTTTTCGAATGAAATTTCATCCGCCGGAGCAGAGTAGTGACCGGCGCCTCATAGTGAAACAGCGCCCACACCGGCAGGTCAGGAATGGGATCTCCTTCATACGGATCCGAAAGACAGGGGAACCACCGCTCCGATGAAGGCCGCACCGGAAAGGCGGAAAGACATGAGGAACAGATCTGAAGCTCCAGCATCTTTTCCCCGCAGTTTTTCCCCTCGACGAGGACACGTCCGCAGATCATACAGACGCTCGGGAAGAGAAAATGAACTGATGCCAGAAGGTCTTCTTTAATCACACTTCTTCTCATATCGGTCCTCTTTTATTTTTCCAAAGGAGAAATCAGGGATACATCCTTTTTCAGGAAAGGAACTCTTTCAAGGCCGTCATCCTGGTTTCTGAGTATTGCGAACGGATCATATAATCGATCGTTTGCCGGTCTCCTAAGATCCAGAGTTCTTCTTTCGCTCTCGTTACCGCGGTATAAAGGAGATTCCGGTTAAAGATCGGGCTCCTTTCAGGAGGCAGTACGAGCAGCACTTTCTTCCATTCTCCGCCCTGTGATTTATGAACCGTCAGGGCATAGGCCAGTTCCAGATCATTTACCCGGTCGGTCGGATAGGTTGCTCTTCTTCCATCGTCGAAAAGAATATCCAGCGGGAATTCGGAAAGACCGGAGATGTCCCGGACATATCCGATGTCCCCGTTAAAAACACCTTCTCCTTCGGATCCATCCGCTTCCCGGCATATCAGTTTATAGTCGTTCCGGATCTGGATCACCCGGTCCTCTTTCGAAAAGTACCGCACATTTCCTTCACTGATCTTGATCGCTGTTGGACGTATACCTTTTCTTCCGGCATTTAATTTCTGCATCATGTCATTGATGGAATCCGTACTGATAGGACCGCTTCTTCTAGGACATAGAATAGCCATTTCCCGCCAGGCATCCACATGGCCATCCGGATCGTTCTCCTTATACCACTCAGAGATCCGGTCCATCATTTCCTTCGGACGTGCAGAGATGAAATGTATATCACTGCTTTCTTCCGGAAATTCCATTGGCTGTCCGTGAAGAATCAGTGATGCGTTTTTAACGATCATGCTGTCATGAAGCTGCCGGAAGTTTTCGACCAGCGTACAGACCGTAACCTTCTGAGAACGGATCAGATCTGCCAGCACACGGCCGGCCCCGACAGACGGAAGCTGATGGGAATCTCCCACCAGAATGATGATAGCGTCATCATCTACCGCCTCCAGAAAAGACGAGAAGATCACGGCATCGATCATGCTGGCCTCATCGATGAGAAAGACTTTTCCCGGATGATGATTATCCTTCGTGAAAAAGAAATAGGACTCGTCACTATCCTCATCATATGTAGCACCCAGAAGACGGTGCAGCGTCTGCGCCGGAGAATGGGTCAGATCCGACATCCGTTTAGCAGCTTTTCCTGTCGGTGCACAGCAGAAGACCAGGTCCGGGAAGATGTTGAGGTAATACTGATAGATCACACGAAGTATCGTGGTCTTCCCGGTTCCCGGTCCGCCATCCACAATCACAAAGTGTTTCTTTAGTGCAGATGTGACTACCTTTTCCTGTTCCGGAGAAAGTTTAAACTTCTCCCCGATCTGTGACCATTTCAGCACCCGGGCCAGGCACTCTTCATCGACCTTGCGTTCTTTTCCTCCGCACCGCGCGCGATGCGCGATCGCCGCCTCCGCGCGGATTGCACGGTCGTCTGCCACCCAGACATCTTTTCCCGACTGAATCGCTCTGTCGAATTTCTTATAGAAATGCAGTTTGGACTTTTCCGCATCCCAGTAGCAGAGCGCCAGTTTCCCGGCATCCATCTGTTCCTGAAACCAGTTGGGAACGATTCCCTGAATAAACGTCTTCCGGTATTCATTACAGGCAGGAGTGTCCTTATAGCTGCAGAAATGGCAGGGGGTCTCAAAATCACAGTCTTTTGCGGCCGCACGAAGGATCGCCGCTGCCTCCTGTTTCCAGATCGACATCGGAAGATACGTATGCCCGTTTTTCCCGAGAATACGGTCGAATGAACGTATCAGTTCATTCGTGACAAAATGATCCAGACACATCCCATCCATATAGTGCTCCAGACTTGATTATGTTTTGATCAGATACCGGCCTTCTGCTTGAGGATCTCGACCTTATCCGTCTTTTCCCACGGGAATCCAGCATCGTTACGTCCGAAATGGCCGTATGCAGCTGTTGCCTTATAGATCGGACGGCGCAGATCAAGATCACGGATGATCGCTGCCGGGCGGAGATCAAAGACTTCGTTTACGATCTCTGTGATTCTCTCATCCGGGAGTTTTCCGGAACCGAAAGTATCTACCATAACAGATACCGGACGGGCAACACCGATCGCATAAGCAAACTGGATCTCGCACTCATCAGCAAGTCCTGCCGCTACGATGTTCTTTGCGATATAACGGGCTGCATATGCAGCGGAACGGTCAACCTTCGTCGGATCTTTACCGGAGAATGCTCCGCCGCCGTGACGTGCATATCCGCCGTAAGTATCTACGATGATCTTTCTTCCTGTAAGACCGCTGTCTCCCTGAGGACCGCCGATAACGAAACGTCCGGTCGGATTGATGAAGATCTTTGTGTTTTCATCTACGAATTCCTTCGGAAGTACCGGATAGATAACCAGTTCTTTCACCTTCTCGGCGAGTTCTTCCTGAGAAACTTCTGCCTTATGCTGTGTGGAAATAACGACTGCTTCGATACGCTTCGGAGTTCTTCCGTCATACTCGATCGTAACCTGGCTCTTTCCATCCGGACGGAGGAAATCAACAAGGCCTTCTTTTCTGACCTGTGTCAGACGGCGGGTAAGCTTATGTGCCAGAGAGATCGGAAGCGGCATAAGTTCTTCGGTATCGTTATTTGCATAGCCGAACATCATACCCTGGTCACCGGCACCGGTATCCAGTTCACTTTCGTCAGTATGCTCTCTTTTTTCCAGGGAACAGTTAACACCCTGAGCAATATCCGGAGACTGCTCATCAATGGATGTTAGGATCGCACATGTCTTATAGTCAAATCCGGAATCGCTTCCGTCATAGCCGATCTCCTTGACAGTTTCACGAACGATCGACGGGATATCTACATAAGCGCTTGTAGTGATCTCACCCATAACAAAGACCATACCTGTTGTGCAGGTCGTCTCACATGCAACTCTTGCCTTCGGGTCATCAGCAATGATCGCATCAAGGACAGCATCGGAGATCTGATCACAGATCTTATCCGGATGTCCTTCCGTAACCGATTCTGATGTAAAAAGCCATTTTCCCTGTCTGTTTCTGTCCATTAGTTTTTCCTCCTTACAAATAAAAAACCTTTCCCGATCGATTTCAGAGGAAAGGCCAGTGTATATCTTTATCTATCCTCATCTTTCAGGTCACACCTGCTGGATTTGGCACCGCTGCTCTCCGCGGTTGCCGGACTTCATAGGGCCAGATCCCTCCGTCACTCTTGATAAGAGATGCTTTTTATTCTGTTTGCGCTCTGATAATACCACTGTGCATATCCCAATGCAAGAATTTTTTTCGCAAAAAATCTTCGGAAATTTTCTTTTTCAGATTTCATGGGGCTCACAGCGGAAAAAGTAGTAACGCTGGTAGTTTTTGTCGTTTTTTGTCGAGTCCGCCGGCGGTTTTTTCTGCTTTAATGGTCTCACTTCACAACAAAGGAGGTTGGAAGAAAATGACACGAACGATCGCTATCATAGATGCGGATATTCTATTCACTTCTCTTCTTATTTCGCGGCTGAAAAAACATGTTCCTGACTTTATGGCTTTCCCCGTTTCCAAAGAGGTCCTGTTTGCGCATCGGGAACTGTTGCTTGATAGTGATTTTGTTCTTTACAACCAGCTTGAGATCTCTGAAAAAGATGTTCTTCAGCATTGTGATCCGCAGCACACTCCAACTTTGGTCCCCCTGCTAAAAACTACCAAACCTTTTCCCCCGAAAGATGTCCTGATGATCGCACATGAAGTTGAGGCTCTCGCTGGTCTGGGAAGGATCCCGAAAGCGGTGGATTCTTCTGTTCAGACATGCCTCACCCTTTCCTTTATTTCCCCTAAGGAAAGGGAGGCGCATGTCCTACGTCAGATCGAGCATGCGCGGCATGACTTTGCCCATATCATCCGTCTGGATGTTATGCCCGGTATATTAATGCCACCGGATCCACCATCATGGGAACTGGAAACAGCAGACCGGAGCGGCGGCATATCTGCTCTTCTTCAGCGCTTAAAGGCAGGAAGGTTCCATTACTCTCAGATTCCTTCCTATCTGGAACCGGATCCCTATGGCGATCTCCGGTTCGGAAAACCCGACCACTCAGATGATCTCATTGCATGCCATTCACGTACGATCCTGCTTCTATTCTCTAAGACCATCCGGTACCTGTCCTCGATTCCGGAACCGTCTTTGCTTCTGGTGGTCGGAGACGGTCTGAGTTTTACAAGAATGCGGACACTATGCAGGAATCTTCATCACCTGGAGATCCTGACTCCGCTTCACATCGAGAAAGATTATATGCTCTGTAATGAAATAGATCTTCTTCAGAAAGCACATAACGGATCGTCACATATAGACTATCCGTTTTCCCTATCTAAAACGCATAAGTGATTATCACATCAAAGGAGGAACTGCATTATTGCAGTATGTCAGATGATGAAAACGAAAGGAAAAATATCCGAGAAAAAAGATGTATCTTTATCCGAACTCACCACCTTGATCCTGCAGGCGCTGCATTCATATGACGAGGTGGATGATCAGTCATTCCGTGAGATCATCGCAGATATCATTAACCAGTCTCAGATCTGTTCACATCTGCCACTGGAAGATAAGCGCCAGATAGCTACGACGCTTTTTAACCGGATGCGGAGGCTAGATATTCTTCAGGGACTGATGGACGATCCTTCGATCACCGAGATCATGGTAAATGGTCCAGATACCATCTTTTTCGAAATGGCTGGAAGACTTTATCCGTCCGATCTTAGGTTTGAAAGCACGGAGAATCTGGAACAGCTTA
>JAEEGJ010002711.1_pt1 | contig 81746 bp, 59 predicted proteins | sample 8958761 | NCBI WGS metagenome assembly JAEEGJ01 (sample SAMN16246546, study PRJNA631951) | gut metagenome | biome: gut microbiome; feature: rumen; material: RS-attached | host: Bos | place: Iran: Karaj | collected 2018-10 | reverse complement strand
CCCGAGTACGCCGATGCGGAGTTCGTGCTGGAAGACGGCAAGTACGTCTGCGGTTGGGAAATCGAGAAGATGTCGAAGTCGAAATACAACGTGCAGAACCCCGACGACCTCGTGGAGAAGTACGGTGCCGACACGCTCCGTCTGTACGAGATGTTCCTCGGTCCCATTGAGCTGTCGAAACCGTGGGACACCAACGGCATCGAGGGTGTCTTCCGCTTCATGAAGAAGTTCTGGAAACTGTTCCACGATAGCGCCAACGAGTTCTGCGTCACCGACGACGAGCCGACCCGCGACGAGTACAAGGCCCTGCACAAGGCCATCAAGAAGGTGGAAGAGGACAACGAACGGTTCTCGTTCAACACGGCCGTCAGCGCGTTTATGATTGCGGTGAACGAGCTCACTGACCTCAAGTGCCACAAGCGCAAGATCGTGGAGCCGCTGGCCGTGTTGCTGTCGGCCTACGCGCCGCACGTGACGGAAGAGCTCTGGCACCTGCTGGGCAACACCGGCAGCGTGGTGGATGCCGTCTTCCCGAAGTTTGACGAAAGCTACCTTGTGGAAAGCAGCGCCAACTACCCCGTTTCCTTCAACGGCAAGGTGCGCCTCCAGCGTGTCTTCCCTGCCGACATGCAGCCGAAGGAGATCGAGGCAGTGCTCCTCGCCGATCCCGACGTGCAGAAATACCTCGACGGCAAGACACCCAAGAAGGTGATCATCGTGCCGAAGAAAATCGTGAATATTGTGTGCTAGAGGGGGCGTGTTGCGGAATACGCACAAATAATATTTATGCCACCATCCGTAGAGACGTTTCATGAAACGTCTCTACAAATCGAACGTAAAAAACCATTCCTGAAAATCGTAGAGACGCAAAATTTTGCGTCTCTACAACTATTTTTCCCTTAACCGAATTTTCATTTATTTTTTGTACCTTTGCAGCCGCAAAACCATTAACCTAACCCAATGAGTGACAACTACAACGACTCCAACATTATCACGTTAGAGTGGTACGAGCATATCCGCTTGCGCCCCGGCATGTACATCGGTAAACTGGGCGACGGCAGCTCCCACGACGATGGCATCTATGTCCTTCTGAAAGAGGTGATCGACAACTCCATCGACGAGTTCATGCAGGGCCACGGCAAAAGCATCGACGTGACCATCAAGGACAACGTGGTGAGCGTGCGCGACTACGGCCGCGGCATCCCGCTCAACAAGATGGTGGACTGCGTTTCCAAAATCAATACCGGCGGCAAGTTCAACAGCGAGGCTTTCACCAACTCCATCGGCCAGAACGGCGTGGGTGTCAAGGCGGTGAACGCCCTCTCCACCCACTTCAAGGTGCAGAGCTTCCGCGACGGGCAGACGAAAGCCGCTGAATTCTCCTGCGGCAAGCTGGTCAGCGAATCCCCCATCGAACTTTCCGACCAGCGTTCCGGCACCTTCACCTCCTTCACCATCGACGACAGCATCTTCGTCAACTACAGGTGGGTGTCGCAGTACATCGTCAAGATGTTGTGGAACTACGCCTACCTCAACAAAGGCCTGTCCATCAACTTCAACGGACAGAAATTCTTTTCCAAGAACGGTTTGTACGACCTCCTCTGCAACAACGTGAACCAAGAGGAGATGCTTTACGAGCCGATCCACCTCCAGGACGAAAAGTTCGAGTTCGTGCTCACCCATACCACCCGCCACTACGGCGAGGAGTACTACTCGTTCGTCAACAGCCAGAACACCACGCAGGGCGGCACGCACCAGAACGCCTTCCGCGAGGCGCTGGTCAAGACCTTCCGCACCTACTTTGGCAAGGAGTTCGACCCCGCCGACATCCGCAACGCCGTCGCCGCGGCCATCTCCATCAAGGTGCAGGAGCCGGTGTTCGAGTCGCAGACCAAAATCCGCCTCGGCTCCACCATGATGCAGCCCGACGGCCAGACCATCCGCAACTACGTTAACGACGTGGTGGGCCGCCTGCTCGACAACTACCTCCACATGCACACCGATGTGGGTGAAATCATCAAAAAGAAAATCCTCGAATCGGAGGCTGAGCGCAAGGCTATCGCCAACATCAAGAAGGGGAATAAGGAAATCCAGAAGAAAGTCAGTCTGAACAACAGCAAGTTACGCGACTGCAAGTACCATTACAACACCGACCGCAACGACAAGGGACTCAACTCCACCATCTTTATCACCGAGGGTTTGTCCGCCTCCGGCTCCATCACGCAGTCGCGCGACAGCCAGACACAGGCCGTTTTCAGCATGCGCGGCAAGACCCTCAACGTCATGAAAAGCGCGGAGGTTTATAAAAACGAGGAACTTTGCCTTCTGAACGCCGCCCTCAATCTGGAGGACGGGCTGGAAGGGCTCCGTTACAACAACATCGTCATTGCCACCGATGCCGATGTCGATGGCATGCACATCCGCCTGCTGCTGCTCACCTACTTCCTCAACTACTTCCCCGATGTGGTGCGCAACGGGCACGTCTATATCCTGCAGACCCCGCTGTTCCGCGTCCGCAACAAAACCAAGACCTTCTACTGCTATTCCGAGCAGGAGAAGCAGGACGCCATCAAGCAGGTCGGCGCGAAGCCGGAAATCACCCGATTCAAAGGTCTGGGTGAAATCTCCCCGAAGGAGTTCGTCAACTTCATCGGCAAGACGATGCGGCTGGAGCCGGTCGTCCTCGAGCCCAACACCAACATCAACAAGCTGTTGGACTACTACATGGGCGGCAACAACAAGGAGCGCCAGCAGTTCATCATCGACAACCTGCGGGAAGAGATCGACGAGGTGAATCCGGAGGAATGGAATTAAATCCTACGCTCAGTACACATATCGTTCCTCAGACCCAACAAATTTTCAAGAAAATTGTACTTTTGCCCCTCCTTTCAAAAAGGGGCAATTTTTATTCAACATACTGATTGATAATAATATAATGACAAAAATAAAAACTACAGTTGGCAAAAGATGGGCGAAATTCTGCGGATTTCTGCTCAAAAAGCTGGGCTGGACCAGCGTGGGCGGGCCGATGGAGGGCGACAAGGCCATCGTGCTCGGCGTGCCGCACACCTCGTTCATGGACTTCCCCATCTGCTACCTTTTCTATGCACAGTTCGGAAGAGTGGCGCACATCATGGTGAAGAAGGAGCTGTTTTTCTGGCCGTTGGGGCCGATTCTCCGCTTCTTCGGCGCCGTTCCGGTCGATCGCCGCAACGCTGCCGCCTCCGTCAAAAGCATCATCGCCGCCTTCAACGAGGCGGAGGTCTTCCACCTCGCCATCGCGCCGGAAGGCACCCGCAAACCGGTGAAGAAATGGAAGACCGGCTTCCACCTCATCGCCCGCGAAACCGGCGCCCGCGTCTATGTCGGCTACTACGACTGGGGGCGCAAGGAGATTACCGTCGGACAGGAGTGGCCCCTCACCGATGACGCCGCCGCCGACCTCCGCCGCATCCAGGAGCATTACGAAACCCTCGGGCTCCAAGGACGGCACAAGGAAAATTACATCACCCATTAAATCATTATGGCACAAAAGATTAAGAATCCATATAAGACTCGCAACAAATTCCGCGAAACCTTTTGCACCACCCTCAGTAAAGTTTTCGAATACACCACCTCCAAATACAGCGACCGCACGATGTCACAATTCGTGGACGGCGGGCAGAAATATACCTACGCCACTTTTCGTGAGCGGTGCAACATGCTGTCAACCCGGCTGTGGCGTTTCGGCATCAGCGCCGGCGACAAGGTGGCGATCCTGTCGCAGAACATGCCCAACTGGACGCTGGCGTTTTTCTCCGCCACCGCCTTCGGCCGCGTGGCCGTCCCCATCCTGCCCGACAGCTCCGAGAACGAGGTGAACAACATCCTCTCGCACTCCGAAAGCAAGGTGCTCTTCATCTCCCAGCGGCTGCTGTACAAGCTGTCAAAGGAGAGCCTCGACCGCCTCACCCTCGTAGTCGATATCGAAACCCTCGATTTCATCAAGTGCCGCAAGGAGGACTTCCAGTGCAACGGTTTCGTAAAAGACCCTCAGCCTGAGGATCTTGCCACCATCATCTACACCTCTGGAACGACTGGCAAGGCCAAAGGCGTGATGCTCAGTCACCGCAATATCTGCCACAACCTCGTGGCCTCGTTCAAGGCGCAGCCCTGCAACAAGAAAGACCGCTTCCTGTCCATCCTCCCGATGGCGCACGCCTACGAGATGAGTGTGTCAAGTCTCTATTCGATGTACGTGGGCGCGTGCTGCTACTATCTCCCGAAGCCCCCTACCCCATCCATTCTCGTCCCCGCGATGCAGAAAGTGAAACCCACCATCATGCTCTCCGTGCCGCTGATCATCGAAAAGGTGTACAACCAGAGTGTGGTGCCCACCATCCAAAAAAGCCGTCTGCTACGGTGGATGGACGAACACATGCCGAGGCTGCTCTACTGGTTCATCGGGCGGCAGCTCGTCAAGAAGTTCGGCGGCAAACTGCGGTTCTTCGGCGTCGGCGGCTCCAAACTCGACACCAAGGTGGAGGAGTTCCTCATCAAGTGCAAGTTCCCCTACGCCGTCGGTTACGGCCTTACCGAAACCGCCCCGCTCGTCTGCAACGTCATCGTGAACAAACGCAAACGGCTGGGTTCCATCGGGTTGGCATCGTACAACGTGGAAATCAAACTCGACAACCCGAACCCCGAGACGGGCGAGGGTGAAATCGTGTGCCGCGGCGATAACGTGATGCTCGGCTACTACAAGGATCCCGAGCGCACCATCAAGGTGCTGGACGAGTACGGCTGGTTCCGCACGGGCGACATCGCCACCATGGACAAAAACGGCTACTACTACATCAAAGGCCGCCTCAACAACACCATCCTCGGCCCCTCCGGCGAGAACATCTACCCCGAAGAAATCGAGATGGTCATCAACAACATCCCCGTCGTGGACGAATCGCTCGTGATGGAGAAGAACGGCGAACTGGTCGCCCTCGTCAAGTTCCAAGACAATGCACTGAACTGGAACCAGGAGTCTGAGGACCAGTTCTTTGAAAAACTGGACAGTTTGAAGAAATCGGTGATGGAATTTGTCAACAAGACGGTCGGCAAGCACTCCAAAATCAACAAGGTGGAGGCGATGAAAGAACCGTTCGAGAAGAGCGCCACGCAGAAAATCCGCCGGTTCAAGTACAGCGGCGAGCAGCCCGAAGGGGAAGAAACGAAAACCACCGAAGAGAGCGGGAACGAAAAAACAGAATAATCTTTCTACCTTCTACATTTTACTTTCTACCTTTTTACCCACCCGTGGTGTGCAACCCGAAAATGTTTATCTTTGCGACTTGGAAAATCAATCAACAATTATAGATTATGAAACTTTTATTAATCAGTAATTCAACCAATTACAAAGAAACGTATTTAGGCTGGTGCATGCCCCTCATTCAGGAATTTTTAGGCACGGCCGACAAAAAGAAGATTGCCTTCATCCCCTACGCGGTGGTGCGAAATGGCGAAACCATTGAAAAGAGCTATACGGCCGCCACGGAAAAAGTGAAGGGTTGCTTCAAGAATTTCGGTTTGGAGGCCGACATCGTTTCCACACATGCCGTTGCCGACCCCGTGAAGTTGGTGAACGAGAGCGACGCCGTGATGGTGAGCGGCGGCAACACCTTCCACCTTGTTTACGAGTTGCACCGCAACAAGCTCATCGAGCCGGTGCGCCGCAAGGTTTTGGAGGGAGCGCCGTACATGGGCTGGAGTGCCGGCAGCAACGTGGCCTGCCCGACCCTGCGCACCACCAACGACATGCCCATCATCATGCCTGAGAGCTTCAACTGCTTCGACTTCGTGCCGTTCCAGATCAACCCCCACTACATCGATCCCTATCCCACCGAGGTGGAGGATGCGCTGACGCATGCCGGCGAGTCGCGTCAGGACCGTATCGAGGAGTTCCTCTGCATCCATCCTGAAGTTACGGTGGTGGGTCTGCGCGAGGCCACTGCCCTCTGGGTGGAGAATGATGTCATCACGCTGCGCGAGTACGAGAAGAACCCGTACAAGAAAAAACGCGAGATGATTGTGCTGAAACAGGGTTGCCCTGTGCGTGAAATCAAGCCCGGCAGCACGTTCGACTTCTCGATGAACCTGCTGAAGAAGGGTTGCAAGAAATAATGTCTCTGCACCGGAACTGGAAACAGGTGCTGCTGTACAGTCTGCTCTCCGCTGCCCTGACGGTGGCGGGGGTGGTTGGATTGTGTCTGATTGGCAATTCGGTGGAGGGCAAAAAGTGGGAGGCGGCCGCGGAAGATGTCGAGCTGATTCCCGACCAGAATGTGGACCTCGCCACTACGCAGGCCTACCTTCAGAAAGACACCCTCTATGCCGATTTCCGTAGAAATTTCCGGTTCCATTACCAGACCATCGGCGAGGCGGTTTTTAGCGACAGCAGCTGTCTGTTGCTCATCTCGGAGCCGCCTCCCTATTTCAATGCCGACACGATCGCGCAGATTTTCAGTCAGTTTACGCACTCCGTGGAGACCCGTAAGCATCCTGTCGGCTACGATGGCAAAATCACCGACCTGCTGATTGTGCTGGGCAACACCACCGAGCGCAACCGCACCCGTCTTACGAAAGAACTTTCGCAGGCTCTCTATCTTTCTGACTATAAGCCGAATGTAACGCCGTTGCCGGTCGAACATGGCCGTTCCTACTTTGTGGAGGACACCATCGACTACCAGATTACGCTGTACGAGTTCAACGACTGGTTCATGGAGAAAGGGGAGGAGTTTTTCCAGCTTTCCGACACCGCCCGCAAGGTGACCATTTCCGACATGTTCGAGCAGCAGCTTACCGGCGTGTATTTCAGCCGTGTGCCGGGTTTTGTGGCGTGGGCCATCTCCAAGAACCACGACCTTTCGGAGCAGCTCAACCATATCCGGCAGTTCACCCTCGATGCCGACTTGGTGCTGGGTGGCCTGGCCGATTCGGCCACCCTGGTGGTGGTAGGCCGCGAGAGGGTGGCGGCCCTCTACGAGCTGCCGCCGCTCAACGTGGAGTCGATCCTGCTGCTGGCTTCGGTCACCGAGAAGGAACTGTCGCAGAGTCTGGATGTGAACGACCTGATGGCCGGCAAGATGAAGAACGGGCACGACTGGTGCCCTACCTTTTTGAGTAAAGAGCTGGAAAACACCGAGTTCGGCCATCTGCTCACCATCACCGATGTGCTTTTGAAAGACTGGTCGGAGAACGGCACCATACAGGAGGCCTACTACCGCTACCCGTCGCCACCCCGTTTCCCGTTCGATCGACCGCTGTTCAAGAAGCTGGGACTGAACGAGTTGGTGTACAATTGGAACACATGGAATGCCATGTATGCCATTGACATGGACGAGGGCTTCACCATCTATACGTTGAACAGAACCGGCTCATTGCCAGTGTCTTACTTCAATTCGCCGGAGCGAAGCGTGTCCATCGGCTATCGGTATGAGAATCAGGCCTACCAGTATTTCGCCACTTTAGGCAATACTGATTTGGCGCGTGTGGTGCAATATACTGCATTGTATCAATTGTTTATGGATAATGGCGTGACCTATTCAGGCGATGTGGGCAATGCTTTCCCCCAGCAGAAACCCTATCTTTTGTATAAGCCCACGCGCAATTTGTTGGACTTTTTCAAAAATCTGAACGACCAGCAGGTGGACTGGTTGGCCGACACCCTCTCTGCCATCAACTATTCATCATATCAGAAAGGTCAGGTTACCCATGCTTTGGCTAAAAATGAGAAGACCTACCAGTTCCAATATTCCGACCAGCAGCGGAAGGAGATTTACGAGCGGGTGGCCAAGGATGAGCGCAATGCGTTGCGGTCGGAGATCAGTGGGGTGCGTTCCATGCTGAAAGCGTTGAGTGATGAGGAATATACGAAGTTGGCGCGGTATTTGGCCTATCCCCGTGGCATGCGGCAGTCGGGCAGTGTCGCCTACCAGTTGGTGCAGCGGGCACAGAAGGTCAACCACCTCGTGCGCCGCATCGGCAAGAACCATCTCTCGGTGGTGGGACTTGACCTCAGCACGGTGCGCAACTTCTATGTCGGCAGTTTGGCCAACGCCTCCGCGAGGTATCTGAAAACACCCTCAGTTATAGTGACTTACAACGATATGTTGACCACCGGCGGGCACAACCTGTCGTCGGGCATCACGCGGGTGAACTCCTTGACGGGTTACAAGCGCAGCGGTGGGCGGGGCTATTATGCGCCGCAGCCGTCGTCGCCCTCAGCTCCGGCCAAACCGTCGGCTCCCAAGGCGCAGTCGCCCTCTGGAGGCGGGAAGAGTTCCGCTTCATCTTCTTCATCCTCATCGGCGAAAAAGCCATCGTCCTCGGCGGCCAAGTCCCCGCAGAACATCCGTCCCCGCGGGGAGGTGATCTCCACCGCCGCCCGCAGCCAGCGCGGGTACTAGGGTGTGTGCTGATGTTGTGAATATATTCTAAAATTTCAGTTTTTATCTTTCAATTTTCAATTTAATTTTGTAATTTTGCAGCCGTTATTTACTCGGTGAACTTATTTATTGCTAATTATTAACTAAATGACGAAAGATAATGAAAACCAAAGCGATAGAATTGAAGGGCGCGGTAGAAAATACGATAGTAGTAAAGGAATGCCAGAATATTGAGTACAAAAGCAACTGGCACGATGACTATTTGAAATGGATTTGCGGGTACGCCAATGCGCAGGGCGGGGTGATTTACTTCGGTATGGATGACGACCATAAGGTGGTCGGGCTGGAGGATGTGGAAAGGTTGTTGGAGGACATCCCCAACAAGATTAACACCACCATGGGCATTGTGGTGGATGTGAACCTGCACGAACATAACGGGCTTTCCTTTATTGAGGTGGTGACAGAGCCCAGCAACATCCCTATCAACTACAGGGGCAAGTACTACTATCGCTCCGGCAGCACGTTGCAGGAACTGCGCGGCCCGGCTCTCCAGCAGTTCATCCTCAAAAAGATGGGGCGCTCGTGGGACGACATCACCAACGACCGCGCCACATTGGACGACATTGACCGCGATGCCATTGAGTACTTTCTTCGGAAAGGCATTGAGGCAGACCGTATTCCGGAAGACCAGCGCAACGCTTCCACCCAAGATGTGCTGGAAAGCTTGCACCTGTTGGACGATGACGGCCACCTGAAGAATGCCGCGCTGCTGCTGTTCGGCAAAGACCCGCTAAAGTTCTTCCCCAGCGTACAGTTCAAGATCGGCCGTTTCGGAATCGACGAGGCCGACTTGCTGATACAAGATGTGATAGAGGGCAACCTCATCCAGATGGCCGACCGCGTGATGGACGTGTTGAGAGCCAAATACTTGGTGTCGCCCGTCCGCTTTGAGGGGATGCAACGCTACGAGGAGTTGGAAGTGCCCAAAGCGGCTTTGCGTGAAATCTTGTACAACGCCATCACCCACAAGGACTATACCGGTCCCGACATCCAGATGCATGTCTATAACGACCATGTGGAGATTTGGAACGAGGGCGAACTGCCGAGTGGCTATAGCGAAAAAGTGCTTTACGGGAAACACTCCTCGAAACCTCGGAACAGGAACATCGCCAATGCAATGTTCAGAGCGGGTTTCATTGACTCGTGGGGACGGGGCTACTCCAAAATCTACGATGGCTTCAAAGCCGCCGGCCTGCCGATGCCCACCGTAGAGCCGCACTGCGGCGGCACATTGGTCAGCTTCCAACGGGGCTTCGATGTCGTAAGAGGAAGGAGAAATGTCACCAGTAATGTCACTAGTGATGTCACCAGTGTCGTAAGTAATGTCGTAAGTAATGTCGTAAGTCTGTCGGTAGTTCAATTGACTGATAGACAGAAAGAAATATGCAAATTGATAAAGGAAAATCCATTTATTTCAAGCAAACAAATGTCGGTAGTTTTGTCAGTAGTTCATCGGACCGTACAGCGTGACATTGCAGCTATGCAAAAGAAGGGTGTTCTTATTCGCGAGGGCAATACAAGTGCGGGACATTGGGTGCTATTATTAGATATCTAAAAAACGCCTTGCCCGACGTTGAAGAGTTGAAGAAATTATTGGGAGAATAAAACTCTACAATTCTCCGTTTTTATCTTTCAATTTTCAATTTAATTTTGTAATTTTGTGCTTTCAAAATACACCTATCGTTTCACCAAAAATTCGAACAGACAGAACAGATAAATTGACATTCTAACATATTGACATATAAAGCGTTTTCGCTAACTTAGTTCTTGAAGTTCCACAAACAAGCACAACTTAAGTAATGCGGTAAACGCTCACGATGCTATCGTGGGCTTTACTTATTTAGTTGTGCGGGTCGTGGAACACCTCAAGAGCGAATAAGAAAGGTTCCACGATTTTTTATATTTGTGACGAAAGCGGAAACGGTTTGCTAGTGATTGAAAGAATGATTATTACAAATATAAAATAAGAAACTATGAAGAAATTTTTCTATTTGAGCACATTGTTGCTCGTAATGTTGGCAACCCTATTGCCAATGAATGTAAAAGCCCAAGCCGACGTATGGGACGGCAGTGCAGCACAATGGACGCAAGGTTCCGGCACACAGGCCGACCCCTACCTGATTGAAACCGCTGAAAACCTCGCGTGGATTGCCGAAATGGTGAACAGTGGTGTAACCACATACGCAGGGGTTTATTTTAAGTTGGCTTCTGATTTGGATATGAACAGCATTGCGTGGGTGCCCATAGGCAATAGTACCACCCAATTGTTCTGCGGCAAGTTTGACGGAGACAATCACTTTATTGATAGCATCTCTATAGCTGGAAGCTATAATTATTGCGGATTGTTTGGGATAACAGGAGATGGGTTTTGTTGTAGTAATTTGGGAGTAAATACAAGTTCTCGTTATTATCATCCCACATATTGTGGTGGCATTGTAGGCTATGTCAGAGGTACAAACACCGTAATAGAACATTGCCATCAGCGAGGTTCTCTTATTACTGGGATATGTGTTGGTGGTATAGTGGGGTACAATGAAGCCGCAGGTACTCAAATTCTATCCTGCTACAATATAGGCTATTGTACCGCCACGGGTGGTACTGGGAATCATCATTATTCAGGAGGGATAATAGCTTATAGTTATTCTACAATAGATATTTATAATAGTTATAATACAGGGAGGATTTCATCTTCTTCATCCACAACGACAGCATGGTCCGATTCATATTCTCACTCTGGTGGAATTGCTGGGGAAGGTGGCAGTTGTATAAATATACTTAATTGCTATAACATTGGAACTATTTCCTCTTCAGCATCAGCATCTCATTCGACTTCATCAGCTTATGCTTATTCGGGCGGAATTACTGGGAAAAATGGCAATTCATCTTCATTAGTAAAGAATTGCTATAATACAGGTACACTCACAGGAAGAGAATGTGGTGGTATCATTGCCAATGGATCTTATTCCTCTGTCACTAATTGTTATTACTTGGATACGTGTGGCGGTACAGTGGCGGGTGGAACCTCTAAAACCGAAGCGCAAATGAAATCCTCCTCGTTTCCTGTCATCTTGAATTCGGATAGTGTAGTGTTTGTTATGGATGACCATAATGTCAATCAGGGTTATCCGATTTTTGGCGATGAGATTTATGTTGTGAGTGAGGACGCTACAAATATCACGTTCAATTCAGCCACATTGAATGGAACTTATAGCGGAAATGTGGACATCAAAGGATTCCGCTATAAAGAAACCACTGATACTGTTTTCAATACGGTTTATTGTAGTTTGAATGCACCTTATAACTACTCGATTTCAGGACTTACAGAAGGAACGACTTATCAGTACCAATACTTTGTAAGAAAGAATGGAGTCTCCTATTATGGCGACACAAAGACTTTCTCCACAATCTCTTGCGATGTGTCGTTAAACATCACTATGCCGACCGACGCCGTGTGTGTTGGTGACGATGTGGTATTGATTGCATCCGCTCAGTCAGCCTATACGTCTCAATTTTCATTTTTGTGGTCAACTGGAGACACTGGCGATACAATCACGCCCATTGAAAATGGCACTTACCTTGTTACAGCAACCGCTGATAATGCTTGTTCTCAAACAGCCAGTTTTTCTTTGTCATTGTATCCTTCTCCACTTGGAACAATTTCTGGCGATACAATTTTATGTGAAGGGAATACAGTGACATTAACTGCCAATGGCGCGTGGAGTTATCGTTGGAATACGGGAACTCAAGGTGCGACCATTTCTGTTTCAGAACCAGGAATTTACAGCTGTTTATTCACCAACGAGTATGGGTGCTCGTCAGAGGCAAGCGTTGATGTAAAGTATCTATCCGATTTTGTTATATCGGGAAATCCTAATATATGTATGGGAGGAAGTACAGTCTTATCTGTTCCATCTGTTGATAGCTGTACATGGAATACTGGCGAACATAGTTTTTCTATAAATGTTACGGAAGCTGGAAACTACAGAGTTACTCTTTATTATGGAAGTTGTTCTTCAACAATTTCTTCCAACGTAATCTTGAACCCGCTGCCAAATGTCACTATTGGTGGTAACACGGAAGTTTGTGAAGGGTCAAGTGCTATCCTTGTAGCTAACGGAGCCTCTACCTACCATTGGAGTAACGATGTAACTGGATCTGTCAATACTGTCAACACATTCGGCATTTATTCAGTTACTGGATATAGTGCACAAGGTTGCAGCAACACAGCTTCGGTTACTGTTATGGTCTATCCGTTGCCCGTAGTAAATATCAGTGGAGACACAGAATTATGTAGCGGTGAAACTACCGCTCTTACAGCAAATGGTGCAGATACCTATCTATGGAACAATGGTACCAACGGTGCCGTTCTTACTACTGGATTGCCAGGCACCTATACCGTCATCGCCACCAACGCGCAAGGCTGTTCCGCCACGGCCTCCACCTACGTTACCGTAAACTCGCTGCCGAACATCACCATCAGCGGCAACACGGCTGTGTGTCAGGGTAATACCACCACGTTAGTAGCTAACGGAGCCTCCACTTATCAATGGAACAACGGGGTGAGCGGGGCTGTGAACACCATTGGCACGTTCGGCATCTACACCGTTACGGGCATCAGTGCGGAAGGATGCAGCAACACCGCCTCCGCTACGGTGGTGGTCTATCAGTTGCCCGTGCTCAACATCAGCGGCGATACGCAACTGTGCAGCGGTGAAACCACCACGCTCACGGCCAACGGCGCGGCCACCTACCTTTGGAACAACGGCACCACCGATGCCGCCCTCACCACAAGTGCGGCTGGCACCTACACGGTTATCGGCACCGACGAGCACGGCTGCTACAGCACCGCCTCCTTCGACGTTGCCGTCAACTATCCCAGCAGCACCGAAGTCACAGTGGTGGAATGCGACAGCTACGAATGGCAGGGTATCACCCGCATCGAAAGCGGCGACTACACATGGACGGGACAAACCGCTGCCGGTTGCGACAGCATCATCACGCTGCATCTCACCATCAATGAGAGTGTTACTACGGAAATTTCTGAAACGGCCAACAATAGTTACGAATGGCACGGCACCACCTACACTGAAAGCGGCGACTACACGTGGACGGGACAGACCTCTGCTGGTTGCGACAGCACCGTCACTCTGCACCTCACCATCACCACCGGCGTGAACGAATGGGGCGACGGCCATTTCACCCTCTATCCGAACCCCACCACGGGAATGGTCAATGTGCGGTTGGATGAAAACGGTGCCACATGGAATGTTGCAGAAATCCAGATGTTTGACGTGTACGGGCGGTTGTTGAATACCGTAGAGACGTGCCATGGCGCGTCTCTACAAACGATGCAAATCGACCTGTCATCCTATGCCCCCGGAGTTTATCTGATCCAAATGGTCGGCGATGGCCGCGTCATCGGCGTGCAAAAGGTGGTGAAACGGTAATCGGGCGATCCTCTGTAGAGACGGTGCATGTACCGTCTCTACGGCCGCAATGTGCAGGGGAGATTCCGCCAGCCTGCGGCCGGCGGAATGGTGCGGTGCCCAAGGGGGAATTGGGGTTGAGGGGCGGCTTCGCCGCCCCTCAACCCCTTGATATTGATTGCGTTGCCCCACCATTCCGTTGCAAGCGCAGCGCAGCAACGGAATCTCGCGTCCATCCCCGCAATTCGCGGTCAAAATCGTCATGCGAAAAATCCTCCCACATTTCTCCGAAATCAATTTCTATCCTGCCAAAATCTGGCACAATCAAAAAATGCACTTTTTTGCCCATTTGTGGTTTTTGTCGAAATTTTTGACCATTTTTTGATGGAAAATTGCATTTTTATCACATTGATTTTCAATGAAATAATTTTCCAAAGGCCTTGTTTTTAAATTTTGAATGGTGTATCTTTGCGGTCATCATTAAAAATGAAACACTATGGAAAAAGAAATCGCATTGAATCCTGTAGGGAATGTCACCGAGACCATCCGCGCCCACATTTACGACATCAGAGGAAAAAAGGTGATGCTAGATCGTGACCTTGCTGAATTGTACCATGTGGAAACCAGGCGTTTGAATGAAGCGGTAAAAAGGAACATTGAACGCTTCCCTCCTGATTTTATGTTCCAATTGTCAAAGGATGAATTTCAAAATTGGAGGTCACAAATTGTGACTTCCAATGATTGGATGTCGCAAATTGCGACTTCCAATATCTTGATGTCGCAAAATGCGACTTCAAATACAGTAAAGATGGGGCTACGAAAACTGCCTTTCGCCTTCACAGAATTAGGGGTTTCGATGCTCAGTTCTGTATTGAATTCCAAAGAGGCTATCCAAATGAACATCAATATCATGCGGGCATTTGTTCTGATGCGGCAGGCCCTGTCGGAACTGTCGGCAACCAACTTGCGGATGGAACAGTTGTCGCGGCGCGTGGACAACCTCAACCACTATGTGGATGACATCCTCCGCGACCAAAACGACATCAACGAAGCCACTGCCTTACAGATAGACCTCATCCAAGACTCGCTGGCAGAGCTTCACGCCGAAAAGACAGAACGTGACGAGGAGAACGCCCGTAGGAAAATTGGATTCAGGATAGAAAAGGATGAAGCAGAGAGATAATGGGTGCTTTCGCAATCTCGCCCCTCCGCACAATTCTCGCCTCCCCGTTCGCCATTTCCCAAATTATGCGTACCTTTGCAGCCCAATTTGTTCATCATGAAAAAACTCTCCATATTCCTGCTGCTGTTGGCTCTGTGCATGGTTGCCTATCCTCAAAAAGCGAAGAAAAATGCGGAACCTACCCCTACCGACCGGAAGGTCTCCACTTTTTTTGCTAATGCATTAAGGAATTATTATACAGGAAATTACGAAGCGGCTGAGCGCTCCTTCCGCGACGCGTTGGCGGCTAACCCCTCGCATGATGCCACCTTTTTTATGCTGGGCAGAATGAAAGCGGATGTGGAGAATTATGCCGAGGCTGAAGAGAATCTGAGCAAGGCATGCCAACACAATAAATCCAATGTTTGGTACTGGCGCACCCTCGCTCAGGTGCTGGATCACCAAGGGAAATATACCGAATCGGTAAAGGTGTGGAAAAAGGTATGCCAACTTAATCCCACCGATGAGGAGTTCCTGTTCGACTATGCCAACGCATTGTGGAATACGGGCAACGCTAAGGAGTTGTTCAAGGTGATGGATCAGATTGAAAATATTGTTGGGGTAACAGAATCCATCACCCAAGCTAAAGTGGAGATCTTCTTGTATCATAATGATGTCAAAGGGGCAGTGGGAGTGTACGACAAACTCATCAAGAAGTACCCGAATAACGCCGATTATTATGTGGGTGCCGCCGATTTGTATATGTCTAACAACATGTCTGCTAAGGCAATACCCTATTTAGAAGCAGCCGCCAAAATTGATGCCAACAACGGCAATGTGCAGCAGGTGCTGGCATACTATTACAAAAATAACGGCAACGAACAGGCCGCTTTCGAGGCTTCCAAAGCCGCCCTGCTTTCACCCGACGTGGAGTTGGACAAAAAGCTGTCGATCCTGCGCATCTATCTCGCTCCGCTCTCCACTTCCGATCCCACCGACCAGCAGATGCAACTCGCCACTGCGCTCGTCACCGCTAACCCGGAAGCAGTAGAGGGATGGGCCTCCCGCGCCTCCATCCTCCTGCGACAGAAAAAATACCAAGAGGCCGTGTCTGATTTTGAGACTGCCCTCTCTATCGATCCGTCGCAATATGCTCTGTGGAAGGATTTTATGTACTGCCTCGCCCGCGCCAAGAACTATACCCGCATCATTGAACTGGAGAAAGATATTGTGGAGATTTTCCCCACCAACGGCATGATGAACTTCACGCTGGGCAGCGCCTATATGAATACGGGAAAACCCGAAAAGGCCATTCCTTATTTCGAGAAAGCGTTGAAATACACCTACGACAAAGAGGAACAGCGCCACTTATACAACTCGTTAGCAGAGGCTTACGAGGCGATGGGTAATAGCGAGAAGGCCGCCGAATACCGCCAAAAAGGCAGTAAGAATTAGCCTATTGCACTCGCTTCCACCACGGTCAGCGTTCGCCCATCAACTTTGAATTTGATTTCCCAATGCCCGAATTCGAATCCGTAAATTCGTTCGGGGTCGTTGTGGTATGCTGGCCGTGGATCCTGTGCCAACACCTCCTGCAGGGCAGGAAGCAACTCGCTGGGTATCTGTTGGATAATGTCTTTCGGAATGATAACCTTGGCCTTTTCGTGCTGGTGGGTGGCCACGAACCCGTCGATAGCCTCGGGATGGCAGTCGGTGGTGGTGAGGTAGGGCTTGATGTCGTAGATGGGCGTGCCGTCCATGAGGTCGGCACCAAGCACGTGCAGCAGCGGGCGGCCATGGGCATCCATCTCCACACGCTCTAATTTTACCGAAGAGAGCCCTAACGCATTGGGCCTGAAGGTGGAACGGGTGGCGAACACGCCCATCCGCTGGTTGCCGCCGAGACGGGGCGGGCGTACCGTGGGTGTCCAGCCCTTCTCCACATTCTCAGAAAAACTCCATATCAGCCACAGGTGCGAAAACTCCGACAGACCGCGCACCGCCTCCATCGAGCCAAACGGCTCTACAAATTCGATGGTGCTGCGCAACGATGGTGCCAAACCGCTCTGCCGGGGAATGCCGAACTTGGTTGGAAAGTCACTATGGATATGGGCGATAGGGACAATCTCCATGCTATTCAGATGCTTTTTCCCGCAATGATGAGAATCCTTCTCCTAACACTTCCGAAGCCTCTAAGATGGAAAGGAATGCCTTCGGATCTACCTCGTGAACATGGTGGATAAGTGCGGGCAGCTGCTTGCGGGAGACATTCGTATAGATGATGTTTTTCTCATCATTATAATACATTCCCATACCTCTTAAGTAGGTTCCGCCGCGTTGTAAATCGTTAAGGATGAACTGTTTGATAGGTTCTGGATTTTGCGAAATGATGAAAACGGCCTTGCTGGAACGTCCGCCGGAGATCACCATGTCAATCACCACGCCTTCCACGTAAATCACCAGCCACGAGTAGAGCGGGATGGTCCAGTCGAAGTCGGGGATGCAGAGGGACAAGAGTACCACGGTGGAGTCCACAGCGATGATAAGCTTGCCGATGGGAATGTGTTTCAGGTACTTTCCGAGAATCATGGCGATGATGTCGGTGCCGCCGGAGGTCGCGCGTGACTTGAAGATCAGTCCCAATCCGATACCGATGATGACGGCGCCGAAGAGGGTGAGGATGAAGGTGGCCGACGGGTCGCTCACCAGCGGCTTGCCGTTGTGGATGAACTCAAGAAGCGAGATGCTACCCGACAGTCCGAACACACCAGCTACCGTTTTGAGTCCGAACTTGGGGCCCAGCCACAGGGTGCCGATGAGAAGCAGCGGCAGGTCAAGGCACAGGCCTGATAAACCAATGGGGAAGTTGAATGTGTGGTGCAGTACGATAGCGATACCATATACACCGCCCGGCACCAGTTTCAGCGGGTCGATGAAGAACACGTATCCCACAGCCATCACAAAGCAGCCTGCAAGGATGAAGGCGTAGTCTTTGGCCAAGGTCTTGGCACTCTCTTTGGTGATTTTCTCGGGTTTGAACTTAGAGAAAAATTTGTTAGCCATTATTTTATGAATTTGGAGAAAAAAAAGAGGCATCTGTTCAACGCCTCTTTTTATGTTATAAGGGAAGAGTCAATTATTTTACAATAGCTTGGAATTGGCTGAGTCTTTTGTATTTCTTGAACTCAGGATCCTTCTGGGCTTTAGCTTTGTAAGAAGCGTCCAATTTCACGCATTCGGTGAGGTTGCTGAGCACTTTGCTCTCCTCTTTCATTCTGGCGGCGAGAACGGCGCGCAGGTAGTAGGTCTTGGCATCGTTCTGGGTGACGCAGTCGAGAGTCTTCTGAGCGGCAGCGTAGTCCTTGTTCAGCATCTGAACGAGAGCGGTGTTGTAGTCGCAGCTCTTGTTGTTCATGTCCTTGAGGGCTCCACTGTAGTCACCTGACTTGATTTTGTTCATAGCCAGGTTGTAATCCTGATGAATCGGATTGACGGCTGCTTTTTCGGAAGCGGCGAAATCGCGCATAGCGGCATCAACATTGCCTTGCAGAAATTCACCGATAGCCTTGTTGTTCAGGATGATACCGTTGCTCGGGGAGATGGCCTCGGCTTTTTCAAGGTTCTTCATACCATTGGTCAGAGAAGCCTGGTTGCCGTTCTGGATGAAGTCGTTGATCTGAAGGATGGCGAGGTTGTTGTAGGCACGCCAGTCGTTCTGCTCTTTGGCAAGGATGGCATTGTAGATGGAAGCCTTCTTTTCCATATCTTGCTCCATGGAGGCGGCATACATCTTTTCGTTCAGCGACAACGTGTCGGGATTGGTGTTCATCATCTCCTTGATCTGCTGGTCGTTGAAGTTGTTCTTGTTGCAAACCATGGAAACTTCCACGCGGCGGAGCGGAGGCAGGATGATGTCGGCGATCTCATTGTAGATGTCGGTCATTTCGCGGATCTTCTGTTCGCGCTGGGTGGGGTTGGGCTGTGAACGCACCACGTTGAGAATCTGGTTTTTCTCTTTGATGTTGGATTCCTGCAGGGCAGCTTCAAAACCGCTCCAGTCTTCACCCGGAGATTTCATATCATATACGAGTTCCGGCTTCGGAAGATCTTTGTATTTGATTTTGTTATCTTTGGCATACTGACGGAGGTATTTGTCGAACTCTTTCTCAAACCAGCCTTTACCTTTCTCGGCACGCTTGTCGGAAAGACCCTGGTTCAGTGACTCTTCGCCTTCGGGTGAAGCCCAACCGGTGATGACGATTTTGTCGATCTTACGACCTTCTTTCATGAAAGCGCCGAAGTCGGCAACGGCCTTCTTGGCCACATCCGACTTGTTGTTTTTCTGGTTCATGTTGAGGTCAGAGCTGTTGACATCGAAATAGAGGGTGGCGGTGCTGGTCACGAATTCGGGTTTGTAGCCGTGTTCAGCATAGATAAGGGTGGTACCGTTGCCAGCTTTATCGCCCAACTCGGGATTGATGTCGGCCAAAGCGGCGGAGTTGCTAATGCCTTCACACAACGGAACGGGATCGAAAGTGTGTGATTTTTTCTTCTTCTGGGCAGTGGAGATGGCCACCAAGTTGGCTTCCTCATAACCCTCTTTGAATTCGAAGCTGCCTGAGCCTGAGAAAGCACCACCTTTCTTGTAAGAAATTCTGGCGCCATTGCCCTTGGCCTTTTCACCCTGAATTTCGATGGGAGCTAAGGCAATCTGCTGACCGTTGTACTCAATCGTGGGGACGACGGTCATCGTGGCTTTCTTCTTCATGTACTTGGGAGGAATGTTTCCCTTGATCTGGTAAGCAACCTGACCGCCCTTGTTTTCGAGGTCTTGATCATCCAATTTGATGGAGACTTCGGGGTAACGGGAAACCATTTTACCCAAACCACAGCTCAGCAGCGTGACAGCTGCAATGCATGCTAACAAAATGATTCTCAAGTTTTTCATAGTCTTTATTTTATATTTTAAATTTGAAATTATCTATTTTGATATAGTTTTGCAAAATTACAAAATATTTTCAAAGAAAAAACTTTTTTCAGCAAAAACTTATCACTATATTTTTTATTGAAGAAATTGCAACAAAACGCCTTGTTTTGCGTTATTATGAACTACTATTTTAAGAAATGAAAAAGTGTCTGTTATTGATGTCGTGTGCGCTCCTTCTCGTTGTGGGATGTAAGGAGAAAAAGCAGTCGCGTGTGTTGCAGCCTATTCCTGTGGAGGTGATGGTGATAGGGGAAGAAGGGGAGGCTGGTGCCCAAAACTATGTCGGAACCATTGAGGCTTCTTCTGCCAGTGTTTTGAGTTTTCCTGTGGCAGGGAATGTTACGAGGGTTTATGTGCGTGAAGGTCAAAGAGTTGCTGAAGGTTCTTTGTTGGCTGAAATCAACGATGCCAGTTTCAAGCAGGCCTATTCCGCCGCACAGGCTACGCTGCGCCAGGCGCAGGACGGCTACGACCGTCTCAAACTCCTGCACGACAAAGGCTCTATCAGCGAGGTACAGTGGGTGGAGATGGAGACCAAACTCGCACAGGCTGTCTCCTCCGAGGCCATCGCTAAGCGCAACCTCGAAAACTGCAAACTGAAAGCTCCCTATTCCGGTGTGGTGGGCAAACTGAACGCTGAAGAGGGCATGAACGTGCTGCCCGGAAACGCCGTGCTGACACTGCTCCAAACTCACGGCATGCAGGTCAACATCCCGATACCTGAAAATGTGATTTCCAGCGTGACGGTGGGACAGCCCGTCCGCATCTCTGTTTCAGCCCTCGATAACCGAGTTTACGAAGGCAAGATTGGCTCTAAAGGGGTGGTAGCCAACGCCCTCTCCCACAACTACGAGGTGTTGGTACCGCTCAAAAACTCCGATGGTGCCCTGATGCCTGGCATGGTGTGCAATGCGTGGCTGCCCTCGTCCGACACCACCCAGCTGATTGTGGTGCCTAACCGCGTGGTGAAAATCGACCATACGGGTGAGCATTACGTCTGGCTCGCCTCGGGCGGCAAGGCCGTGCGCCGTACCGTCATCACCGGCGGCCTCGCCCAGCGCGGCATCATCATTGCCGAAGGCCTCAACCCCGGCGATTCCGTCATCGTGAATGGTGAACAAAAAGTAAGTACAGGTTCTTCTGTGTCAGTACGTTAGGTTATGTCGAAGTCTATAGTCAGAAGCGCAGTCGAGTTTTCAGTCAAGTATAAGTCCATCATTATCTTGGTGGTGGCCTTTATGGCGCTGTTCGGCGTGTATGCCCTGACGAAGATGCCAAAGCAGGAGTTTCCGCAGTTTTCTATCCGACAAGGACTTGTGGTAGCAGTCTATCCGGGTGCCAGTTCCGACCAGGTGGAGGAACAGGTCACCCAGCCGCTCGAAGAGTTTCTCTTCAGCTACAAGGAAATCAACAAGGCGATGACCTACTCCGTCACCTCCGACGGTATGGTGGTGATGTATGTGCAACTCTCTGAGCATGTGAAGTCTGATGATGAGTTCTGGTCAAAGTTCCGCCTTGATGCGGCTACCTTCAAGAACTCTCTGCCCAGCGGCGTTGCGGGCATCTTCACCAGCAACGATTTCGGTAGCACCTCCGCACTGCTGATATCTATCGAGTCCAAAGAAAAAACCTACCGCGAACTGGAAGGCTACCTCGCCGAACTGGAGTCTCGTCTCCGTACCATTCCTTCTGTCTCCAATCTTCGACGATACGGACTTCAAAATGAGCAGATTACGGTTTATATTGATAAAAATAAACTGGTGAAATATGGCATTGATGCCTCTACATTGAGCAGCACGCTTTTCGCCCAGAATTTTACCACCATCAGCGGTACTTTTGAGGATGATGAGCATCTGGCTCCTATCCATGTGTCGGAGACATACGCCTCAGAAAATGATGTGGCAGAGCAGATTGTGTATGTGGATCCTACGGGTAGCATTGTGCGGCTCAAGGACATCGCCCGCATTGAGCGGGAATATCCGCGGCGGACCAGTTATATTCAAAATGGCGACAAGAAATGCGTGATGCTCTCCATCGAGATGCAGGAAGGTAATAATATTGTGGAGTATGGAAAATCAGTGCGGGCGGTGCTCGATGAGTTCGAGTCCACCCTGCCGCCCGAAGTCACCGTTTTCCGTGTCGCCGACCAGGCCGAGGTGGTCTCCCACTCGGTCAACATGTTCATGCGAGAGATGCTCATCGCCATCATCACGGTCATCCTCGTCATCATGCTGATGCAGCCGCTTCGTGTGGCAAGCATCTCCGCCATGACCATCCCCATCACCATGTTTATCTCTTTGGGGATTATGTATTTAATTGGTTTTGAGATTAATACGGTTACTCTGGCGGCTTTGCTCGTGATGCTGGGTATTATTGTCGATGACTCGGTGGTGGTGATTGATAATTATGTGGAGAAACTGGATCATGGCGTGCCCCGTCTGGAGGCCACGCTCTCCAGTGGCACCGAGCTTTTCCGGTCGGTGGTTTCCGCCACGTTGGCCATCACCATCACCTTCTACCCGCTGCTGTTCACTTGTACCGGACTTTTCGGCGAGTTCCTCAGCAGTTTCCCGGGGACCGTCACCATCACCCTTTTTACCTCTCTGCTCATCGCTTTGCTGTTCATCCCCTTTGTGCAGTATAGTTTTATCAAAAAAGGTTTTCACGGACCGAATGCTAAACCGCGCAAGTTCAACATCCCTGATCAAATCCAGAAACTTTTCGACCGTATCATCATCCTCGCGTTTCGCTGGCCCAAGCTTACCATCCTCACGGCTGTGTTGGCCGTGGTGGTGGGGGTGCTCATCTTCCTGCATATTCCTCAGCGTATGATGCCGAGTACGGAACGAAATCAGTTTGTCGTTGAGATCTATCTGCCTAATAGTTCGCCACTTGCACGTACTGAGAAGGTGTGCGACTCGCTCGCCAACATTTTGCGTCACGATAAGCGAATCACCAATGTCACCTCTTTCGTGGGCTGTTCTGCGCCGCGTTTCCACATGTGCTATGCCCCGAAGTTTCCCTCCAAACATTATGCCCAACTGATTGTCACCACCACTTCCGAAAAGATGACCAACAAGTTGCTGGATGAGTATGAGGATGAATATGTTAACTACTTCCCTGATGCTTACGTGCGGTTCAAGCAACTCGACTATGTGATGACCGCCTTCCCGGTTGAGATTGATGTTTCGGGTGATGATCGCAACGAGGTGCGCATCGCTGCCAGTAAGATAGCCGACAATCTGCGGCAGCGCTCCGATCTGCTCTTTGTGACTACCACTGAAGATGAACTGATGACAGGTATCAATGTGGATGTTAATAATTTGGAGGCAAATCGCATCGGGGTAGGGAAGCCCACCATCATGACGAACCTCGCCTTCGATTATGGTGCAGGCATCCCGATTACTACCATTTGGGAAGGCGACTATCCCGTCAAGGTGGTGCTGAAATCCGACAAGGATTCGCTTGGCACCTTTGAGGGCATTTCGGATGAGTATATTGCGTCTCTCAGTGGAAGTTCAGTGCCGTTGCGGCAGATTGCCACCGTGCATGAGGACTATTCCACAGGACAGATTTATCATAAAAATGGTATCTATACTATTACAGTTCAGGCAGATGTGAAACGCAATGTGAACGTTACCAGCACCACGAAGTCTATCGACAAGAGTCTGAAAAATGCGGATATTCCTGACGGGGTGAAGATCAAGTGGGGAGGTGCTCGTATGCAGGATGATATTCTGATGCCTCAGATTTTCAAAGGATTGGCATTTGCTGTGCTGATTATCTTTGTGATTTTGGTCTTCCATTTCCGCAGTCTCAAACTGGCTATGCTGATTCTGGCTGCCACGTTACTATCCATCTTCGGTGCCACATTGGGCATCCAGATCATGGGTATGTCGTTCACCCTCACCTCGGTGCTGGGTTTGGTGGCTCTAATGGGCATCATTGTGCGAAACGGCATCATCATGTACGACTATGCCGAAACTTTGCGCATCAAGGGCGGACTGTCGGCACGTGAGGCGGCTTTGGAGGCTGGCAAGCGGCGTACCCGTCCGATTTTCCTCACCAGTGCTGCCGCCTCTATGGGTGTGGTCCCGATGATTATCAGCAACAGCGCATTATGGTCTCCGATGGGGGTGGTGATCTGCTTCGGCACGTGGATTTCGATGGTGCTGGTGGTGTCGGTACTGCCGGTGTTGTACTGGCTTTTCAACTCCAAGGAGAAGCAGCCCGTTCAGGAGGAATCTTCTGAAGCGTGATAGGGAGTGGCTACGCCTGCGGTGTTTCGGGATGCAGCAAGGCACATCGGTCGATGATGCTGTTGGCGTATTCGAAGCCTGCATCGCACAACTTTTTCCCTCTGGTGCCATCGTACCCCATATACAAGTGCAAGGTGTTATAACCATTATTTACATACTGTAGTAATTTGCGGTCGCGTTTGCCTGCGGCCTCTTGGTATTTTTCGATTGATGGCCGTCCTTTGCCTTTTCGAACGTGTAATACCGCATCTAAAGCAATCAAACATCCTTTCCAAAGGGTATCTCCTGCGGTTTTGACATACTTGCTATCTGTATAGGAGTTGACTTCAGGGTCATAGCCCGCTTTTTGAATAATCTCTTCTGCGTTGGTCACATAGCGTCTGGCTTCTTCAATAGGATTTTCAAGTTCCATAGTAATTCTTTGTTTTTAAGTTCAGGCTGCAAAGATACGATAGATAAATGACATTCCTTCACTTTTGAGAAAAATTTTTCTAATTGAAATTGAATAATTTATAGAAATATTCTAAAAAATATTGTTATTGAAATATAAAAATTTTGGATAATTGCTGCGTATTTTATAGAAATGTTGTAATTTTGCAGCGAATTAACTAAAACATAACTTATATTAAGATGAACGAGATGTTGCTGCACTATTTTTGGCGTAATCAGTTGTTTTCAGCTTTGGATTTGCATACCACCGACCATCGGTCGTTGCGACTTGTCCGAAGCGGCATCGCCCACCAGGATGCCGGTCCGGACTTCAAACAGGCGGTCATCAAAATCGACGGCATCACATGGGTGGGCGATGTCGAGATTCATGTGCGCACGTCCGACTGGCTTCGTCACGGGCATCAGCATGATGCTAAGTATCAAAGTGTTATTCTTCATGTGGTATATCAGCATGATGTGGAGTTGGAGGAAAACTTCCCTACATTGGAGCTGAAGGAGTACATTCCACCCTCCATGATAGAGGAGTACGAGCAGATGTCGTGCAGCCGCGACCTGCTGCCGTGCCGCCACTCGCTGCCGGACGTAACTTCGCTACAGTTCGCCAGCTGGCTGTCGCGGTTGGCGGTGGAGCGGATGCAGCGCAAGCAGGCTGAGGTGGTGCAGACCGTCTGCGAGTGCCATCACAACTGGCAGGAGGCCGTATTCCGATACTTTGTCGCCAATTTCGGGTTCAACAAGAATGCCAGCGCCTTTGAACTGCTGTCGAAAAGTTTGCCTTACCGCTACATCTTGAAACACAAGGATTCACGATTGCAGATTTATGCCTTGGTGTTCGGACAGGCAGGACTTTTGGAGCAGCCTCCCGACGAGCCAGACCGCTATTTTGAAACCCTCCAGTCGGAATACGACTATCTGAAATATAAGTACAATCTGGTGCCCATTCCTTTGAAAGTGTGGAATTTGCTGCGGCTGCGTCCGCAGAACTTCCCCTGCGTGCGCCTCGCCCAACTGAGCGAGTGCATCTATCGTATGCCCGAACTCATTGAGCTGCTGCTCCACGACACCGATGTGTCGCTGCTGCGAGGCATCTCCCTTTTTGAACCTAACGACTATTGGAAGTCGCATCTTCACTTCGGCCGCGCCAGCCCCACCCGTCCTCGTAAAATCGGGCAGCAGGCTTTTAACCTGCTGGTGGTTAATGTGGTAGTGCCGGTGCGGCTGGCGCGTGCGGCCTTCATGGGCGATGACACCGCCCGCGAACAGGCCCTGTCGTTGCTCGAGAGCTGTGATTTCGAGAACAATAGTATCACGCGACAGTACGTCGAGGCTGGCTTCCCTTACGGACATGCCCTATACTCTCAAGCTATCCTTGAGCTGTACAAACAATACTGTTCTGTGAAACGGTGCGCCAACTGCGACATCGGCTGCCTCATTTTGCGGAGGCTGGCGTGAGGTCTTTGTTGGTTTTCCTATCTTCCTTGTCAGCAATCCCTTTGGGTGTGCTGGCCTCAAGGCTGCGCGCCTCCTTGCTCTCGGTTTCGGCGCTCAGCACCACTATCAGGGCGAAGAGTCCCCAGTAGGGGAGCGACAACTTGTCGGTGTCGAGGAAGTTGTTCATCACCCCGTGGATGAAGTAGGTGATGAGCGATAGGGTGGCCGCCAGAGAGAGTCGTCGCACGCTCTTATCATGGCTCCGCTGGTAGGTGCGGAAGCCATAATAGAGTACCAGCACGACCAATGCCAACACCGTGAAAAGTCCCACGAAGCCGGTCTCTGCCGTCGGACCGATATACTCGCTGTGCGCATTGCCACCGTCACCAAAGTCGGTGGTGATGATGGTGTGGTAGCGCGAGTCTTGGTACGGCGCGTAGCAGAACTGGTAACATCCTGGTCCCCAGCCCATAACAGGCCGTTCCTCAATCATGGCGAAGGCCGAATGCCAGCGGTTCAATCGCTCTACATTGGAGGCGTCGGTCTTGATATTGGAAATCGACTGTAGATGCTCTGCAAAGTTGGTGGATGAGTCCTGGCTGTTGCGCGACATCTTATACAGAATGTCATCGGAAAAGGCGAACAGCAGGGTTCCCACCACCGCGACGCCGGCGATGAACCACGAAAATTTGATGCGCAACTTCACCACGCACCAGATGCCGAGTGCCCCTATCAGACTCAACCATGCCGCACGGCAGAACGACAGATAGGTGCCCAGCAGGAAAATAGCGATGAGAATGCCATATAGCACCCGCATTCCCCGCTTGGTCTCAGGCAAAAACAACAGTCCGATGGTCATCGGGAGAAACAGCGCCAACACTGCCCCGTAGGCGGTGTGGTCGTTGTAGAAGGGATTCATGATCCAGTGGGCGATGTGCTCGCCGAAGCCGACCTGTGCGTTCTTGATGGTGGTGATGACCACCACACACCCTAATGCGATGGCGTAGCAGTTGAAATAGGTGATCCAACGGCTGCGGTCTTTGTCCATCAGGTGGATGACCATGAAGAAGGAGGAGCAGACAAACCAGATTTTGGCTGCCCAGAACTTGAACGACACCAATGGTATCTCGCTGGTAATGCAGCAGATAAACATCCATGTGAGGTAGCATAGGATGGCGATGGTGACGGGATGCTTCAGCACATTTTTCTTGAACCGCAGGTCGTAGCAGATGCGGGCAAGGAACAAGAAAGTGAGCGAAATCATCAGCAGCTCGGCGGGCAGGGAGATGTTGAACTGCACCTTTTCGGTGTCGAGCCCGATGGAAAAGGGTGTGCTGAACGCCATGAGGTACATGGCTAAATCCACGCGGAACAAAAGCAGGTAGGCGATGATGGCCGCTACAGAGAAAAAGGGAATGAACAGGTGCTCATTGTAAATCGCCCATGCATTGATCAGGATGACAGCCGCAGCCGCACCGATCACCCACCATTTGCTGTGCTTCTTCCAGTCCATGCAAGACGGTGATTACTCAGCAGAACTCTCTTCGGCAGGGACGTCCTCCTCTTTCCGGCGCAGGCTCGGAGTGCCCTTGATATTCTCCACCACCAGCAGAACCACAATGGTGACAATCAGTGCGGAAAGGGCCGCCACGATGGTGATGATAGATTTCTTGGGATAGCATTTCTTGTCGGGAACAATGGCCCGCTGGATGACGAACTTGGTGGGGATGTTGTTGTCCATATCCACCTTGGCATCCATCATCTTCTGCTTCACCAACGACTGGTATTCGCGGAAACTGAACTGCAAGTCGTGAAGGGCTTCGGCTCTCGGTCCCCAGATGGCCATGGTGTCCAACAAAGCCTGAAGCCGCTGCTGGGCGGCCGTGTTGCCCTGTGCCACTGCGATGGCCCACTGTTGCATAATTCTTTCCGACTGGCTTTCAAAGTCAAAAACACCATGCTCCATGATGACGCGGATGGAGTCATCTACGCGGTCGATTTCGGCGGTTACATCTTCCAACTGCTTCTGCATCACAGCGTAAGCGGCACGTGCACGCTCGTTTTCAATCTCCCGCTTGAAGGTGTCGAGCAGATCCACCACATCGTTGGCGATGCGGCAGGCCATCTTCGGATCTTTATCCTCAACGGTGATGGAAATGGCGCCAAATTTTGTCCGCTTGATTTCCATACTCTCCTCAAGGTTCTTGTAAAGTTTGGTCTGCCAGTATTTTTGGGTGGTATCCAATTCGTAATGCTGAATTAGGTTGTGACGGCGGATGAGCTTATCTTTCAACTCTCTGGAATTCAGAATTTCCAGCATCTGCTCAGTCTCTGCCTCAATAGCGTAGGCCTTCATGTCCATACGCTCGTTGCTGGTCTCATCGGCCAACAAAATCTTGGAGACCGAGTTGGTGCGCGGCGCATATACGATGGCCGTGGACTTGAAATGAGGTTTGATGAAGCAGGCACAGACAAAAGCCGCGACAGCTGCTACTACGGTAATGATAGTTAATAATTTCCATTTGCTGACGATGAATCGCAGCAGGCTGAAAGAACTGTACTCGCTGTTCTCTTTTTTCATCATAATTTTTGAAGTTCGGATGTTCGGCAGTCAAACGACAAATTGCGTTTTTTATTGTATCCGACTGCCCGATGTTTTTGTTTTACTCTTCTCCTAATGTCTGTCTGATTTTGCTCGTCAGAATGTCGATGCCTTTCTCGTTCTGCCCGCCCACTGGGATGATGATGTCGGCCAGCCGTTTGGTGGGCTCGATGAACGATTCGTGCATCGGTTTGACATATTTCTGATAATGGACGATGGACTTGTCGAGACCGCGTCCGCGCTCGTTCACATCGCGCTGTATGATGCGGATGAGTCGCTCGTCGGCGTTGGTGTCCACAAACACTTTCAAATCCAGAATGTCTGCCAAGTCGGGGTCGGTGAAGATGAGGATGCCTTCCACAATCAGCACCTTGGCCGGCGAAACGGGAATCGTCTCCTTGCCACGACGGCAGGTGACATACGAGTAGGTGGGCATCTCAATGCTGCGTCCCGCCTTCAACTCGTTGATATGCTGCACCAAAAGAGGCCATTCGATGGAGCGGGGATGGTCGAAGTTGATGGCTTCCCGCTGCTCCTGCGTCAGCTCCCCATTGTCGCGATAGTAGGCGTCTTGCGACAACACGCTGACCTTGTCCTGCGGCAGCGATTCGATGATTTTCTTCACAACGGAGGTTTTCCCTGATCCCGAACCTCCTGCTATACCGATAACTAACATAGTTGATTATGAATCTTGTTGATAATAAATTTGTTGCAATAATTTTCAAACTTTCATTTGAATTTGCAAAAATAGTGATTTATTACTAAATATATTTGTGTAAATTTGCGTAGTTGATTTTTAATTTATAAAATGATGAATATCAAGAGATTATTTCTTTTTTGCTTATCTTTTGTCTGGATTTTATGTTTGAATGCCCAGGAGTGGGAATGGAACTTGAAAGGGGAGAACTGCACCTCCATCATGGTGGGTTGCAAGGCCAGCACCGACGGCTCGGTGATAACCTCGCACACCTGCGACGGCATGTACCGCACCTGGCTCCGCTGGGAGCCCGCTGCCGACCACAAGGCAGGTACGATGCACCCGGTTTATAAGGGCACGATGCACACCGCTAACCCCAACGACAAAACGGGCTTGAAACTGGCCGGCGAGATTCCCGAAGCCGCCCACACCTACGCCTACCTCAACACCGCCTATCCCTGTCTGAACGAGAAACAGCTGGCCATCGGCGAAAGCACCTTCTCGGGCCCCGACACCCTCGTAAATTCCGACGGTATGTTTCTGATTGAAGAGCTGGAGCGCATCGCCCTGCAGCGTTGCGATAATGCCCGTGACGCCATCCGCACTATCGGAGCGATGATTGCCCAGTACGGCTATGGCGACGGTGGCGAGTGCATCACCATTGCCGACAAAAAAGAGGTATGGCAGATGGAAATTATGGGCGAAGGTCCCGACAAGATCGGCGGCATCTGGGTGGCTCAGCGCGTGCCCGATGACGAGGTGGCCGTGAGCTGCAACGTGGCCCGCATCGGCCGCCTGCAACGCAACAACCCCGACTACTTCCTCTGCTCCGACAATGTGGAGGCCGTGGCCAAAAAATACGGCTTCTGGGACGGCACCGGCGAGTTCATCTGGTGGCGCGCCTTCCCCTCCGACTACGCCGGCGGCAAGAACCATACCGAACGCGAGTGGTATATCTTCAGCCAGCTTGCCCCCTCGCAGAACTTCCAACTGGACGATGAAGACCTGCCTTTCTCCATCAAACCCGAGCAGAAGGTGTCGGCCGAGAAGGTGATGGAACTCTTCCGCGCTACTTACGAAGGCTGCCCCGAACTCGATCAGATTCAGAATCTCACCATCGTGAAGGAGAAGAAAAACAAGGATGGCGAGACCTACAACGACACCATCCTCTCTACCGTTGGCAACCCGTGGATGAGCGGTGCCGAGCGTAACCTCTACAATGCCTTGAAGCCCGGCACGGTGGAATTTCACCGTGGCGTGGCCATGTCGTGGTGCTCCTATTCCTTTGTCGCACAGTGCCGTGCGTGGCTGCCTGACGCTGTCGGCGGTGTGTGCTGGTTCGCGTTCGAGAACCCCGGACAGAGCCCCCGCATCCCGATTTATGCCGGCAGTAGCCAACTGCCCGATGCCTTCTACCACTGCGGCCATCATGGAGTGGACGACAATTCCGCCCTCTGGCAGTACCGCAAGGCCAATAAACTCGCCCAGGTGCGCTGGGGTTCCACCAAAAATATGATGATGACTTCGGTGCTGAATTTTGAAAAGGAAATGATGCAACAAGATGCAGAGTTGCAGGCTTTTATAAAAGGTGAAGGAAGCAAGTACAATGCGAAAAAACTCGCTGCCAAACTCAACGGCATCACGGCTGATTTCTATAACAGAACTTCTGCGGATTGGAAGGATATGGAGAACAGATTCTGGATGATGTTCTGGACTGGATTCTAATATTCGCTCATCTTCATAAAGAATCACGATCATGGACATTCGAATATTTCCAAGCAACTTTTTGCAAGTCAACACGATACTATTGTTTGATGAGACGGGCGAGGCGGTCATCATCGATCCGGGCATGACAACGGAAGAGGAAAAACACCTGCTGGTGAAGTTTGTGAACGACCGTCAGCTCATCGTCAAGTACCTCATCGTGAGCCACCCGCATATCGACCATACAATTGGCTGCGGTTGGGCGGTGCGCACGTTCGCTGTGCCGCTGCTGATGCACGAGGCGGGACTGCCTGTCTATGACAATAATGTCGCCTATGGAGTGGCCTTCAACATGGACTGTACGAAGGAGGATTTCCCACAACCCGACCAGTTTATCAAAGAGGGCGACCGAATTGTTTTCGGAAATCAAGAGTTGCAAGTGCTGGAAACTCCTGGCCACTGCGCCGGGAGCGTCATCCTGTACCATGAGGCTGAACACCAGCTGTTTGTCGGCGACTTGGTGTTCCAAGGCAGTGTGGGGCGCAGCGACCTGCCCACCGGCGATCAGGAGTTGCTGTTGGAGAGCATCCGCAAGAAGGTGATGCCGCTGCCCGACGATACCGTGATCTACCCGGGGCACGGTCCGTCCACCACGTTACGTGACGAAAAGCTGATGAATCCTTATTTTCGGATGGCCTTGTATAACTAAGCCGTTGACAGACGATTAGAACGGTTTGGCGTACTCTCCGCTTAACTCCTTGTACACTTTGACCTTATTGCCGTGTTCAAACTGAACGCTGTACATTACTTTGCCTTTGGCATCCCAGTAGGTCCATTTGCCCTCGCGTACCCGGTTGTCGTAACAACCTTCCATCTGTTTCTTGCCGTTCGGGTAGTATTCGACAAACTTGCCGTTGGCGGCTCCGTTGGTGAAGTTTTGTTCGCGAATCTTCACCTCTCTTTCATTATAGAAAATCCACATTCCGTTTTTCTCGCCGTTCACAAACTTGCCCTCCTCGGTCTTCTGTCCGTTGTCGGCATATTCCACCCAGCTGCCGTGCTTTTCGCCCTTGCTGTAGTAGCCGGCTGAGCGCTTTTTGCCGTTTTCATTCCAATATTTATATATGCCGTCGCGCACATTGTCGTTGTAGCCGCTCTCGTATTTTTGGGTGCCGTCGGGATAGTAGCCTTTCCACAGTCCGCACATCTGTCCGGCCTTGAAGTCGCCTTCATCCTTCACCACACCTGACTCATACCACTGCACCCAATGACCGTCCTCTTTGTTGAACGAGAAGTTGCCGCTGCGTTGTTTCGCCCCATTTTCGTACCATGCCTCCCATTTGCCGTTGCGCATCCCGTTGCGGAAATCGCCTTTCTTCCAGAGCTTTCCGTTCTCTTCATAGTAATAGGTCCAGGTGCCATGCTGCAAACCTCCGCGGAATTCGCCGGTACTGCCTAACTGGCCGTTGGCATAATAGAATCTCCACGTGCCCTCTTGCAAATCATCCTCAAAATTTCCTTCCATCTCCACCTCACCGTTGGTGTGCCATCCTTTCGCCGCTCCGTTCAATTTCCCATCCACGTAGGTGCCTTCAAACGATTTGTTTCCGCCATCATAGTAGTCGGTCAACTGCCCATTCAGATTATCTTGCAGATAGGAACATTTTCTATATACCTGTCCGTCAGGATAATAAAAAGTCCAGTTACCATCTTTCAGACTGTTTTTCATGGATCCCTCCGACTCCAACTTTCCACTGGCGTACCAGCTTTTGAAGGAACCGTTGTCGGCGTAATACTCCTGTGAAAGCTGGCCGCTCTCGTACCATGCTTTCCACAGACCGACCTTTTTGCCGTGCAGATATTTGCCTTCCATCATCAGCCGTCCGTCGGGGTGGTAGAATTTCCAGACGCCCTCTTCAATGGTGTCGTTGGCCAGTCCGATAGATTTCAGCTGCTGGTTGTTCCAATATGTCTTGACCGTATCTTGGGCATTCGCTATGCTAAGTAGCAGAATTACAGACAGAAAGGTGGTAATCGCTTTCATGGTTTCAAGTATAGAATTTTATTTTGCAAAAATAATGTTTTTTATGAAAATGGGAGATGCTTTTGTTGTTTTATCCGCACAGGTACGATTTTAGTGCTTTAGCATTGGCAATATTTATTTGCTGAAAAAAACTTTTCTCGCCATTGCTGGCACATCAAAATTTTTTGTATTTTTGCACGCTAAAAAATTAAAGTTTAACCATTTAAAAGAAAGAGGTATTTTTTATGATTATCGTTCCCGTAAAAGAAGGCGAAAACATTGACAAAGCTTTGAAGAAATTGAAGAGAAAATTCGAGAAAACTGGCGTTTTGAAAGAATTACGCAATCGTCAGAAATTCACGAAGCCCAGTGTAGTACGCCGGGAACAGCGCCTGAAAGCTATCTACGTTCAGCAGATGCTCAATGCTCAGCAGGACTAGTTTTCTCGTCGCGTTTTAGCAAAATGGCAGACTCTAAAGTCTGCTTTTTTTGTAAAATCCAACCCCATTTAAACCCTATACCCGCTATCGAATCTCATTTTTGTTTTTTGCAATTTTTCCCATGAAACTTTCCAAAATTTTCGCCCTTTCCACCCTGATGCTCCTGTCAGTGTCGTTCATTTCTGCCCAAACCACTGTCCGCCTCAAAGACCAGTGGGGAAGCAAACTTTATTACGTCGATAACAATAATACCATTCGTATTAAGGACCAGTGGGGCGACAAAGTTTACTATTTCGATGGGAAAACCGTGCGCCTCAAGGACCAATGGGGCGACAAACTCTACTATTTCGATGGCAATACCGTGCGCCTCAAAGACCAGTGGGGCGAAAAACTTTATTATTTCGATGGCAATACCATCCGTTTGAAAGACCAGTGGGGTGATAAGTTGTATTATTTGGATGGAAATACGCTCCGTCTGAGAGATCAATGGGGCGAAAAACTCTATTATTTTGATGGAATCCCTGAAAAGTGGGTCATTATATGTATTATTTAATAAATTGATTTTTAATAAGATGGCTGAAGAAAAGAAACCATACGTACGTCCTACTTGGGACGAATATTTCATGGAAATTGCAAATGCGGTGAGCAGCCGCGCCACCTGCGACCGCGGCCGTAGCGGCTGTGTCATCGTGCGCGACCGCCAGATTCTGGTTACCGGCTACGTGGGCTCGCCGAAAGGTCTGCCTCATTGCGACGAGGTGGGACACCAGCTGAAAAAGACCGTCCACGAGGACGGCACCATTACCGAGCACTGCGTGCGCACCGTCCATGCCGAACAAAACGCCATCTGTCAGGCGGCAAAATTGGGTATCTCACTGAACAATAGTACACTATATTGCCGTATGACCCCCTGCCGTGTCTGCGCCATGCTCATCATCAACTGCGGCATCACCCGCGTGGTGTGCGAGAAAAAGTACCATGCCGGCGCCGAATCGGAGGAGATGTTCCGCAAGGCCGGCGTGAAGCTGGAATTTTTCTCCGAGGAGATCCTGAAATATTAACGTAGAGACGCGCCATGGCGCGTCTCTATTCCATTTCTATATCTTCTAGATTACGGCCTTGGGAGGGAAGCAACTCCCCGTTCTTCCGCGGCATGCCCACCGACAGGTTCTATAGTTCTGTCTATGTGCCGCGGTTTGCTGTGCGGCGTTCCCCCTCCCCACACTGCACTCACTGCGTTCGTTGGTGTGGGGTTACTGAGAGTGCGTTCCTTTGGAACGCGGGTGAATGCGGTGCGGCCTCATCCCACTGCCGCCTTGCAAATGGAGGCGTGAAGAAATCGGGGGGAGCGAGCGTGAAGAACGGCGAATTGTCCGAAGATGAGCGCAATGAAATGAAGCTCATCAAGTTTTTCGCCGTTTAGCGAGCTTCACCCGATTTTAGCCGGAATTTGCACAGCGGCAAAGCGCATTTCTTTTGGTTCGTTTTCTTTTTGCAATCGAAAAGAAAATGAACAGAATAAAAGAGAGCGGACAAAGCCGAGGCTTTATCCGCTCTCTTAATTAGTGGCTTAACGCCCCTTATCTTTTGCTCACCTTGTAGGTGGTGGTGCCCTTGTCGGAGGTCACCTTCATGATGTACATGCCGCTGGCCAAACCTTCGAGTGAGAGGGTTCTCACATCGCCATATTCAGCTGCCACGCGCTGTCCCTCAAGGTTGAAGAGCTCAACCTGCTGGATGTTGGCAGTGCCTTGGATGTTGACGAAGTTGGTGGCCGGGTTCGGGAAGATGATCATGTTTTCCATGGCATCCTCATCAATGTTAACATTGCCAACATAGATCATAGCATTCACAACAGATGTAAATGAACCGGTGATGTTGATGATTTGATTGTTGTACATGTCAAAAACGCGGATGTAGCCACTGCTGATGCCATCACCGTATGAATCCTTCACCTCAAGACGATAGCAGCCATTCTGAGTGAGATTGATGGGGAACTCATTAACAGCACTGTTGGTAAAATCAGTAGCGACTGCCTGCTGAACTACTTGGTTGTTAGGTCCATAAAGCTTGTATGACTGCTCTCCATCATCAAAAGAGTTGGGACCCGAATATTGGTCGGCTTTGATTTTAAGGGTCATGATTCCTGTGCCTTCTGCAACAACCTTTTTGACAGTGACGGAAGTCTCATCACTTTCAAAAGCCTGACCGTTAGCGCTCACAATCTTAGCTTTGATGACTTGGTTGGTGTTGGTGGCAACCGTGAGGGTGGGAAGCTCAATGGAGGTGTTGTCCATGGAGGCGATGTTGCCCGTCCAGTCGAAGGTCATCGGGGTGCCGTTGGCCACGCTGTATTGGAAGGTGAGGGAGGTGATAGCATCCGACCCCACATTGGTGACGCTAGCGCTCACTCTGGCATCGGTGCTGCAATCTAAAATCTCAGTATAGGAAAGGCCGTCAACGCGCGGGTTGAGAGCGGGCATGTTGATGTTCTCGATCTCAACTTCGCAGCCGGTGAGAATCTCACGCTGGCCTTGTGCCACGAAGGCAACGAAGTGCAGATCTTCTAATTTGGCAGGAATGGCGGTAGGTGAACCAAGATTGGCGGGAATCGTATAGGTGTAAGTCTTCTCCACAAAAGACCCCTGCGTGGTGGTAGTGATATCCTCTCCCCATGCATTGTTGTAAACAAAGCCGCGGAACATGTGCATGTGGCGGTATTGGCTGCCTACCTGCTGCGCGGGATTGAGGTTGGCACCTGACTGGCTGCCGATGACATTGTCCTGAAGAATAGCCACATTCAGTTTGTTGGTGGCATTGGCTTCATCAGCAGTGTAATACAGCTGAACGGTAATGTTGAGCTCACGGGTGCTCCAGTCCAACGTGCCGCGGGCGGCGATGTTGACGGGAGAAGTCTGTGACATGATCGTACTGGCTGCAGATGCCCAATCTCCACGACTCATAAGGAAATTGCCCTGGCTGTATCCCGTGAACGTGTGTCTGTTGACAGTCCCGGTGGGGAATGAGTTAGCCCCGAAGGTGGTCTGAAGGGTGTTACCATGCTGGGTGGTGTAGGTGTTGGCAGCATATCCACCAGCGTGGATGTTGATGACAAATACACGGCCTGGGTTGGCAGCGGCAAGCTGGTTGGCTCTCTTGTGGCCGTCGGGACAGTAACCGCAGTTGATACCCGTGTACTCCTCAAGAACAACGTTCTTGTTGGAAACCTCCGTGGAAACGAATTGTTCGTTCTGTGCCAAAGCGGGGAAAACCGTCAAAACAGCTAGAACTACAAGGGATAAAACTTTTTTCATAAATGGTTGATTTTGGTGAATGATTAATGTTCTTTTTGAAGCCGCAAAGGTAGTAAAAAGTTATCAATTATTCTCTGTTTATAAAAAATTTTTTATCAGAATACTTATCCATAAAATCCATTATAACTTTGCATGAATCTAAAATCTATTGTTATGAAAAGAAAAGTTTTGATTATTAGCTTGTTAGCTTTGTTCTCCTGCACGGTTTCTATGGCTCAGGTTCGCAGCGATGCCGCCCCGTACAACAATGCAATCGGTGGTACCATCGGCTTTATGAATGGCGCCTCCTTCAAAACATTCCCCACCAACCATTTCGCCATCCAGCTCGACTTGGGCTACCGCTTCATTCTTGACTATGAGTATAATGCAGTGCCAATAGTGCTTACCTTCAACCCCAATTTTATGTATGAGGCAGCCTGCGGCAACGGCTTCTACTGGTTCATCGGTGGCGGTTTTAATATTGGTGGCACACTGCCCCACCATCGTGTGGGTTTCTACCATCATGGCAATTTCGTCTTTGGTGTGAACGCATTCGGCGGTGCGGAGTATAAATTTGCCAACATCCCGCTGGCCCTTCAGGTGGATGCCCGCCCCGGCTTCTTCCTCTTCGCCAACCCACATCACGACCCATTTGTGTTGTTCGATTACAACTTCTTCAACGTCTCCGCACGCTATACGTTTTAGTTGGAACTAAAAATCACGCGGTTTATCGCGCTTTTTTTTCATGAAAAATAACTACCATACCCACTCCACCTTCTGCGACGGCAAGGAGCCTATCGAACTTTTTGTGCAACGCGCCTCCCAGCTCCACTACAACCAGCTCGGCTTTTCCTCCCATGCGCCCGTCCCCTTCGAGAACGATTTCGGCATCCGCGAGGAGGCTATCCCCGACTATACTGCTACCATTCATGCCCTTCAATCGCAATATCCTGATTTACAGCTGTTCTGTGGTCTCGAATGCGACTTTATCCCCGGCATGACCAAGCCGTTCTCCTATTTCAAAAACACCTTCCACCTCGACTACATTATCGGTGGCGTGCACCTGGTTCGCCAGCCCCACAGCGACCATATCTGGTTTATCGATGGCTCCAAACGAGAAATATATGACTATGGTTTGGCAGAATATTTTGGGGGTGATGTCCGAAAAGCTGTCACTACTTTCTGGGAGCAGAGTTTTGAAATGATTGAAACTCAGCAGTTTGATATTATCGCCCATTTCGATAAAATTAAAATGCACAACCAAAAACGCTTCTTTACCGAAGAGGAGGATTGGTACACGAAACTGGCCGACCACTGCATTGAACTTATCCACCAAAAGCACTTGATCGTCGAAATCAACACCCGCGGCATCTACAAAGGCCGCTGTCCCGACTACTATCCCTCCGATTATCTTTTGAAACAGGTGGCCCACTACCATATTCCTGTCGTGGTGAGTACCGATGCCCATAGGTCGGAGGAGTTGGCCTTAGGTCGTGATGAGGCGATTGAACATCTTAAAAGTTTAGGAATCAATTATTTAATGTATATCCACAATCATCAATGGGAAGAATATCCAATTATCTGATACTGTTGGTTGCTCTGTTTTTTATAGGAGCAACGGCCAATGGACAAGATTCTAATTATGTGCGCACTTGCATCGCCACACTCGCTGGCGATGACTGCTGGGGTAGGGGAGGTTGCCACGACGGTGAGCAAAAAGCCGCCGATTTTATCCGTGAACAGCTTCGCCAAACGGGTGCGCGACCCTTAACTTCCGATGGCTTCCAACATTATGAATTTCAATCGCATAAGATGGAAGGAAGTGTGGAAATGTTTATCGATGGGAAGCGGCTCAGCCCGTTCTGGGACTATCGCATTTCTCCCTATTCTGCCTCTACCTCCATCAAAGATGCTCCTGTGGTGGTGATGGATGCCTCTCTGTTTTTCGACCCTCGCAAGCTGCTCAAATTCTACGACCGTTATGCCTCACTGATTCGGAGTGGTTTTGTCTATATGGATGCCGTGCAATGGAAGGATAAAAAACTGCAGGCCGATGACGTGCGTAAGCTGATTCGTGCGTTCGATTTCGATGGCTCTCTCGGCTGTAAGGGCTTTCTGATTGGCGTGGATGAGTTGCCCGTGTGGGGTCTCAGCTATTGTGACCAAAACTCGGATCATGCGGTTATCTACGTCAAGCGTTCCCTTTTTAAGAAGAAAGTGAATGGGGTGTCTGTGGATTTCAGAAATGAGGCCTTCACCAACAAGACGCAGAATGTTTGTTATAAAATAGAAGGTTCACAATATCCTGATTCACTGATAGTGTTTACCGCCCACTACGACCATTTGGGCTGTATGGGCGACTCGGTGATTTTCCACGGTGCGCACGATAATGCCTCCGGCACGTCTGCTGTAATGGATTTTGCCCGTCATTTTTCACAAAATAAGCCTGCCTATACGGTTGTCTTTCTGCTGTTTAGTGGTGAGGAAAGCGGTTTGAGAGGATCTCGGTATTTTGTTGAAAATTCGCTTATCGATTTCGACAAGGTGAAACTGGTGCTGAATTTGGATATGTTTTGTGGAGGTGATGAAGGGTTTACGGTGGTGAATAGCGATGGGGAAAACACAAAGTGGTTTTACGACAATCTGTTGCGTATCAACGATGAGCAGCATTTGGTATCGCAGGTGAAGCCGCGCAGCAATGCCGCCAATAGCGACCATTATTTCTTCTCGCAGAAATGCCCGGCCATCTTCATCTATACGATGGGTGGAAGATATGGCGGCTACCATCATTTCACCGACACCTGCGACCGTTGCGGTTTGGAGAACTACAACCGCATCTTCTCGCTGATTTTGCAGGCGTTGGAACTTCAATAGCCATGTTCAGACGATTTAACTATCTGAAAGGGGAGAAGGATGATGGAAAATATTTTTTCTTTGGTAAAAAAGTCGATTTCAGTAGCACTATGTCTGCTGCTGTTCGCTTCCGATAGTCTTCATTCGCAAGAAGCGCAGGATGCTGATGCACGGTTTTCTGTGCGTCTCAGAATCCCATATTGCACGGTGATGGCGAATGGAAAAGAGCGTACGCTCACGTTGCGTTCTACAGAACGTCCTCCGCGTGGATTGCTGAAGACCAAGGGGAAAGAGCATCAGCAGCAACTATTATTTGATTTTTACGAACGAGAAGACTCGGTCAGTACGTCGCGTCCTTTGGTAATCACTCTGTTTGGGGGCGGTTTTGTGTTAGGCTCACGTGTCCATGAGGATGTGAGGGCTTGGTGCAATCGTTTTGCGGAGGAGGGCTATTTGGCGGCTGCTATCGACTATCGGGTGATGCCGCCAGGCAAGTTTTCATCGAAAAATCTGATTCGTACCGGTTTCATGGCGGCACAGGATGTGAGTGCTGCGGTGCGTTACTTTAAGGCCAATGCCGACAAGTATCACATTGACACCAACCGAATCTTTCTGTTGGGACAGTCGGCAGGTGCTGTTGCCATCATTCATGCGCTTTATATGGATGAAAATCAGCGTCCGGATGAGACCTTCGCTGCGCCTGAGTTATCGCCGCTTCACTCCACAGGTACCGATTCTGCCATGACACGCTCTTTCAGCGTGGCAGGTGCTGTGCTGTTGTGGGGGGCTATCTTTAATCCGGAAATGATGGATGAGGATGAAACCACGCCTATCTGTATGATTCATGGCACGCACGACAGAATCTTGCCTGTTGAGGAGGGACATGCCTTTTCCATGCCGCATCTTCCCTACGTATATGGTTCGCAGCGTATGGCCGAACGGCTGCAAAGTCTGGACATTCATTCATACGAGCTGCATGTTTTCGACAAAAAGCCTCATGCTTTCTATTTCAGAGATCTTTATATGTATCATCTGAAACAGAAAGAATTTGACGAATGTTTCCAAATCGCCTTAGATTTTATTCAAAAGAATTCGGAGAAATAGGATAGGAAAATTGTTGTTGGATACCAATAAGAAAGCCCGATCGAATGACCGGGCTTTTCTTTTATGAAAAAGATTATTTGTTTTGAATTTCAGTTCTCAGTTCTCAATTTTCAATTTTCAATTTTCAATTTGAACTAGAACTCCCAGAGGTCGTGCTCAAATGAGCGGATCTTTTCGGTGATGCGTTCCGATTCGATACGCTGGTCGCGGGCATTGGCGATATACTCGTCAATCTGGCGGTTGTTGTACACGTTCTGTTCCTGATAGATGAAGCTGGAGAATTCGCGTTTCCAGGTCATCATGTCGTCCAAGGAGAGACGCTGGGCGTTGTTCTTCGGGTTGTACATCTCCTGTTTTACCAGGTAGGGACGCAGCTCGTCGTACATGATGTAGCCGAGGCGTTTCCAAGCTTTCACGCTCTGAACCTCTTCCTCTCCTTCTTCTTGACCGGGACCAGGAGCGCTGGCACCGCCCACCTCACGCTCCACCTGGAGCATGGGTTCAATTTCGAGGATGCGGACTTCGAGTACAGAACGTTTCTTGTCGAAGAACCAGATTTCCTTAACACGATACATCAGGATCTGGCTTGCCCGATAGTTCTCCACGATTTCCTTCTGTCCTACCACTTCAAAGGTCTCTTCGTCCAAAGAGTCAATGACGTGGGTCTCGGAGAGGGAGGATCTTACGGCCTCGCGGTCTTTGTACATGGTGCAGAACTCGTCGGTATAGACGGGAAGAACTTCACCTTCTTTCTTTTCGGGATGATCCACATCGATGGCGTCGAAGATGACTTGAGCCATGCTGCGCCATGTGCCGCGGGTCTCCTGCGGGAAGTAAAGGGGATGGTTCATCTTTTCGCGGAGGTCGATGGTTCTCCAGATGGTGTGATAGTACATCACATCGGCATTACGCTGATAGACGTAAGGCACCATTTCTGAGAAATCGCCTACTTCGGTCTGCTCCCAAGACAGTTCAAGGGGCTTGCGCACCGGCTGGTTCATGGTGCTACCAGTGGTGTCTTCCTGCGCAAACGCTGCGGTTGCGAGGCAGAGGGCCAATACAGACAAAACAATCTTTTTCATAACAGTATGTTTTTTAATTATTTGATACGAACCGTGATGTCACGCGGCATGGTACGGGTTCCCAATTCAGGCTGCGAAATCTTGATATTGGAGAACATGAACACGGTACCTACCGGTGCACTGTTGATTCGGTTGATGAGCTCGCCAGAGAATCTGGAGCCGCTGCAGTTGATGGTGCTGATGATACCCTTTTCAATCACATCCACTGAATAGGAAACCACCGTCCACTTGAGGTCGAAAGCGAAGTCATCGCTCATCTTGGCGATCAGCACGGGGTTGGCGGTGAGCTCAGCTTTGGATTTCTTGCCGCCGAAGATGTTAGCACCGATCTGTGCATACGGATCCGGAACTTTCTTCACACGGAAGGTCATCTTGGAGGAGCCTTCAGAGGTGGAGACAGTAGCCTCAACGGTTCTACCGATCATGCTGGTCGGAGGAACAACCTCTCTCTTGGCACCGCTACCCAATACCTGGCAGCCCGGGAAGCTGACGGAGAGCTTGCTCGCGTCGGTACCACCTGCTGCGGTGATGGGGTTCTTCAAACCGGCATAGAGTACGTTCATCTTGTCGGCTGAAATAGTAGCACCACCCTTGGGGATAACTACGAATTCATCTCTGAAGTGGTAGCATTCCACCTTACCGGTGTTCTCGTTGCGAACCTTGATGTAACCAGCGATCTTGTGTGTGCCCACACCGCCGCCAGGGATGTCAATCTCAACGCCAGTGGCAGGACCATCAACGTGGGTGGCGGCGCCTTCGTTGGCTTCGCTCAAGGAGTCAACACCTACCTGGTAATAAACGTCAAGTTTCTGGTTCGGGTCGAAAGCGGCCACGATAACGGTGGTCTTGTAGTTGTCGCCAGAGAAGAGCACCTTGGAGTCGGCCATGGAGTGACCGGCATACTCGGCGAAGGAGAGGTTGGCAGAACCTGCGGAGGCGATGATGTGGTTCAGCACAACAGCTTCTGCGGATTTCACCTCACTGATCATCTTGCTCAGAAGGATCACCTGACCACCGGTAATCAAGTGGTAGAAGTTGTAGAACTCCCACGGCACCTCTTTTTCTTCGTGTTTTGAGAAGACCATGTCGGCAGGCTTTACCGTACTCAACTGTTTCTCCAAGTTGGGATCTCTCTGACCCGCTTCATTCTCAATGAATTTGAGCAATTGGGCATGATAATCAGTCAGTTTTTTCTTCAACTTGACACCGTATTTGTCGGGATCCGGTTTGTCGCCCGAACCCACCATAAAGGTAGTAGGTTTGTCAAAGTCTTCCTTACCATCGATATCGGATACGGGAACACAAGGGATTTCACCTTTCTTAGCCTCTTCTTTAGCTTTCACAACACCTTTTGCATTTTCGCCATCCACATCAACGGTCATTTCCCAGCGGATGGTTTCAATGTAGCGTACCATGGTATCGGTGATGGCTCTCAGCTTCTTGGCTTTCTCTTGAGCGGCCTTGATGGCAACAGTCTGTTCTTCGCCCTCGATGCTGAGCAGGTTGGTATAACGGTCGGTAAGGGCCGTTGTCACGTTCTTATTGGATTGTAACAGAGAATCGTCCACGACGTTGAAGGCTTCGAGAATGTCCTTGGACACGTTCAATGCAAGCATTGCCGTGAGCACCAAGTACATCATGCCGATCATCTGCTGACGTGGTGTTTCTGGACAGTTTTTTGCACCCATTTTCTTACAATTTTAAATTAATACTCCGTGAATAACTACAATATTAATTTATTTCTGTGCAGGGATGCTCATGGCTGCCACCATGTTACCATAGACGTTGCTGAGGCGAGATACGTTCTTGGTGAGCTTGTCGATCTCTTCCTTGTAGGTCTTGGTGTTGGCCAATGAATCGTTGAGGTTCTGTGCGTAAGTGTTGATATTCTGTTCAACCAGCTTGTAGTTCTCCAGCATATCCTTCGAGTTCTTCATCTGAAGCTCGTACATGGAGTTGATGGAGGCGAGGTTCTGGTTGAGTTTCTTCAACTGATCGTTGTAAGCGCCGGTGTCGCCCTGGATAGCCTTGGTAGTGTTCTCGTAGATGGCTGCGAGGTTGGACACAGCGGTAGAAGCCTTCTGTACGTTGGTGAGGTATTCGTCCGACACGGTGGAATCCTTCTGAAGGGCAGCGGCGGTCTTGTCGTACTGGAGGGAGAGGTTGCGGACAGACTCGGCAGCCTTGCTCATGTTAGCGGCGTAAGCGTCGGTAACGGTGGCAGCGTCGGCCAGGCCGGAGATCTTCTTGGCATTGTCAGCGAGGTTGCGCATACCCGTAGCCAAGCTTTCAATCAGTTCGGGTCCCACTTTAGCCTCGGTCAGCATCTTGTCGAGCTGCTGGGTCGGAGTGCCGCTCGGAGCACCTTTCTTCTTGGAGGTCGGGGTTTCGATTTCGTCGCCAGCGGCTAATTCAGGATAAACCAATGCCCAATTGTACTCCACGTGCAGCGGTTCGAAAGCTGACATAAAGAAGATGAGTGCCTCGGTACCCATACCGGCAATCAGCATGATACCAGCACCAGGATAGTGCATAATTTTGAACAATGCACCCAAGATGACGACTGATGCGCCCCATCCGTACAATTTGGCCATAAAGTTCTTATAGCCCTTGCTTCTTACTAATTTGTCTAAACCCATAGTAATAAAAATTTAATTGGTTAATGATTTGATTGTATTGTGTTTTTTTGTTTTCTATATTAGTAAACGTGAGATGCGGAGTTTAGGTTGTCGCCTCTCTGGCGGCCCATGTAGCTCTGCACGCAGCGGAAGCCGACGTATGAGCAGCAGGTGTCCTGATATTCGAAGGTCTTGGCATACACAGTGTTGTAGTAGCTGATATCCTTCCATGAACCACCACGGATCACTTTTCTCTTCTTCTCGGGAGTATCGGTCTTCTTAGCGTAGTAGGTGTATTGCGGGTTGAGGTCGTGGGTGAAGTTGGTAGCCGACTTGTCGAAGGCATCCTCGCACCATTCTGCCACGTTGCCGCTCATGTCGTACAAACCGAAGTCATTCGGATGGTAGTGAGCCACGATGCCGGGGTAGATGTTACCGTCGGCGATATAGTTACCACGCTGCGGCTTGAAGTTGAGGAGGTAGCAACCATTGATGTTCTGGGTGTAGGGACCGCCCCACGGGTACATCTCCATATCGAAGTCGCCTCTGGCTGCCCATTCCCATTCAGCCTCGTTGGGGAGACGGAATTCCTGTTCGCGAGCATAATCGTGAGCGGAGAGCCAGCAGTTGCGCATGTGGGTTCTCCAGTAGCAGAAGGCCTTGGCCTGGCGCCATGAGATGCCCACCACCGGATAGTTGTCAAACTGCGGATGATAGAAGTAGTTGAGGGTCATCGGCTCGTTATAAGAATAGGTGAAGTCGTGTACCCAGCACAAGGTGTCGGGATAGATGTTCACCAGTTCGTTCTTCATGAAGCGCTCGCGACCTTTGTTGAAGCTGCTCGGACGGCTGGCGAAGAGACCACCGAGGTCGTTGCCTTCCTGATCCATCTCCTTGTAGGAGGCGCCGTAGTTCGGGTTGTTAGGATCGCTGGGCTGGCTGGGGTCAATCTGGTTTCTATAGTCGCACCACCAATATTCATAGTTGAGCATGCTGATGTTCAACATCTTGGGGCTATAGTGATAGAAACGGGAGTTGGCGACGAGGAACATCGGGCTCAAGGCAGCCTGGATTTCTTCGTTTTCGGAATCCCACGGAATATCCTCTTTCCAGTTGATGAGCTTGGGTTCAACGAGTTCGCCCTCGTTCTCACCGGACTGATATTTCACAAAGTGGCCGCCATGCTTCTCTTCTTCTTCAATTTCAGCATTGCCGAGGAGGTAGTGGGCCACGGAGTCGCGTACCCAGTACACAAACTGGCGGTATTCGTTGTTGGTGATTTCGGTCTCATCCATGTAGAAGGCCGAAATGGTGACGTTCTTCGACTGGTGGGTGAAGGCGAAGGGGACATCCTGGTCGCCGGATCCCATCAGGTAGTGACCTGCGGGCACATACACCATACCATACGGCATTAAATCCAAAAAGTCGGGACGATCCTTGACGCCCACTAATTGGCCGTCGCCATCGTTCTTACACGAGGTGAGCAGAATGACGGCTACTGCGAATAATAATGCTGACTTTTTCATATCTTTCGATTTTGATTATTTTCTTAAACGAGGTTTTGAACAGAATATTGTTTAATACACGTTCTTGTATATGTTTCTGGTGGAACCATAGCCGGAGAAGACCTCCTCTTTGTAGATGTCGAAGCAGTAACGGAGCATGATTTCAATGTCACCATAGCTGCGGTCAGGCTTGTAACCTAACTTGCTGGTAGTGAAGCTGTATCCGAGTCCCATTTCCAGTCCGCGGAGGTAGTTGTTGGAGGAGTTGAAGAAGGGGCGTGCACCGAACAGCACCGACACAGCATCCTGAATACGATAGGAGAGACCGCCCCAAAGAATTCCGTTGTAGCGGGCCAGCAACATCAGGTCGAACTGTGCGGTGGCCAGGTCGGTCTTGATGAGGGCCTGCGGAATAAGTTCCCAGCTGGGATCCCACGGGAGCACCCAAGTGTAACCGCCATGGAAATAAATGTTGCGAGCCATCTTGTACGACTGCTTGTCGCCCGACAGACGGATTTTTTCAGCAATCTGGGTGACACCGATACCGGCGTTCCAGCGTTCTGCTTTATAATATACACCAGCGCTGAAATCCAAATCCAGCCATGACTCTTTGCCCGACATGCCGTTGAGGAGCGGGTCGTTTTCCTGAGTGGGATGGAAGTGGGTGGCATCAAGCTTCTGGCTCAGCATCTGCACCTGAACACCAATACCGATGCTTCCGGTGGGGATTCTGAACTTGAAGGAGTAGCCCAATTTCACGCCTACATTATTAAAATAACCGATTTTATCTTTGATGAACGTGACGCCAAGACCTCCGTGCAGCTTGCGCAGATAGGACTCCATGCTCAAATAAATCTGCTGCGGAGAGGTGTTGAATTTGGAAGTGTTCCCGTTCTCATCTTTGTAAGTGTCATTCCATCCGGCATATTGCTGTCTGAAGATGCCTGTAAAGCACAAAGTGTTGCTCTGTTCGCCTATCGCTCCTGCATTATAATAGGGAGTCGCCCATTGAAAAAGGGTAAATTGCGCGTCCTGCTGTGCAAAACCACTCATCGTCAAAGCGAGCAAAATAACCGATAAAATGTACCTTTTTCTCATATTTTGAATTTTCTGAGTTTTTATTTTAATAAAACACAAAAAATTGATAATTAGCAAGTTACTTTTTCTGTTCTCTCTATTTTGGACACGATTAATTCCTTATACTGCCCTTGATAGAAAAAGTTACAGAAAAACTTGCCTTTCTCTACTTTTTTGCGGCCCCAAAAGTACAAAAATTTTTTTTTGCATACGCATTTTGTTGAAAAAAAATGAAAATTGGCTGGCGGGTAGATGAGAAGCTGCAATGAAAAGTTGTAAACAGGGGCGTGTTTATTCCCATTGGGCATTGAAAGTCTATGGTAAAATCCAGCAAGGAATGATTTTAGAATAGCGCTTTTAATTGTAGAAAACCTGTGTGTATCAGTCTGTTATCGTTTGTTAGACGACCTTCATACTGTAAATTCAGCTGGAGGTACTCGAACAGTTTGGTCTGATAGGTGGCATTCCAAAGAAAATTGTTGCCAGTGGTCAGTCCCCCTAACATTTCGTAGGCGACGGCACTATTCTCCTGCTGGTTGTAGTTGATGTGGGTATAGCGCAGATTCAGGCTGATGGTGCCTCGCTGTTTCATGCGGAAATCGGCCGTCAGTTCGGCGGTGTACAGGTTGGCGCGGTCGTTGCCGAGACGGTTGTTCTTGTAGGCCATTTCGCAGATGGCGGTTAACGACAACTGGAACGGGAAGTTAAGGGTAATGCTATTGTTGAGGGTGTGGGAGAGAATGTCGAAACTGCGATCATTCAGGTAATCGGAGTTGCTGTTGTGCGTGTTGTTGGTGTATATTGTTTTGATAATCAGGATTTTATGAGGTGAAGAGCGGAGCGTGATCTGATGGTTGATGCTGTGGTTACTTTCCAAACCATAATAAAGGAGGTTTTTAGATTGGGCATTATAATAGGTATAATCTGCTGAAAAATAGGGATTTGGAAGCGAAAATCCTAATGAGTTTTTGAGATTGAGGTTCTGGCTGACGACCACGGAGTCGTCGAGGTTGAACTGGTAGGGATTGATGGAGCGGATGTCGTGCTGCAAAGTGTTTTTCTGGTATGCGCGGAGCGAGGTGCTGTTACTGAACATGGAGAGAAAGCGGCGGAATCCTTTCTTGTTTTTCCACACCGCCCCTGGGCGCAATTGTAGCGTTTGGGTGGTTCCGCAGTTGTGGGTGTTCACAAACTCGTTGGTGGGCAGCCATACCTTCACGTAGTCGGCCTCGCTCTGGAAGGCGGCGGGCTCGAACTCGTCCATCTCCTCAATGCCGTTCTGGTTGTAGTCGTTCCAAACGTGGGTCCCTTGCCCGGCGGCCACTTTCAGAAATGAATAACTTTTCTTCTGTTCCAGTCCACTACCCACCTCGTAATAGATTCCGAGGGTGACCGCCCCTTTCCAGAATTTTCCGTAGTAGTCGATGCTTCCTACGAAGTTGTGTTCGGACTGTGAGCGGTGCAGAGTGTCGCGGTACTGGTCGTTGCGGTAGGTGAAAGTCCCTTTCAAACGGTTGTTTTTCCAGTGCGAGCACTCAAAACTGGTCTGCGCCTCGTGTGCTATAGTATTCAGAGTAAGTGTATTATGCTGTGTGTAATAGTCAATGCGGTTGAGATATTGGAGTTGGAAAGAGTAGGGGAGCGTGTCGCCATTCTTGAGGTAAAGGGCCGCCTCGTTGAAGGCGTAGCTGTTGGCCCTGATGGTGCGGTCGGCAGCCTGGCGGAACAGGTTGTATTCGAGATTGTCGCGGACTCCGATGCTGATTTTGGGGAGGTTGTAGGAGAAGTCGTTGTTGCTTTTGAGGAAGTTGGTGGTTTGCACGCTGTCGGCGGAGAGGAGGTGGGCGGTGTTGGCGTTCCAGCTACAGCCTTTGAAGCGGTGCTGGGAGGTGAGCTGCTGGCGCAGTCCGCTCATCTCGCCGGCGCGGTACAGCCAGTTAGCGGTGTAGGCGGTACTTCCGCAGGTGGGATGTGCAAAGCCGGTGTTCAGTTGGAGCAAGTGTTCATCGGTATTGTTGGTGAAGTCGCTGCTCAGGTTGTAGTTGCGGAAGAACTCCACATCACGGTAACTTTGCAACGGGTTATAGTTGCGATGCACATACTCGTAGTTGAGGTTCAGCAGGTAGCGCCATGCTGTATCTTGGCTTTTACGGGCGCGCAAGGGTTGGTTGAATTCCAGATCGGCTTTGCAGGCGAGGCCGGCATTGTCGCGGTCGTCGTTTTTCGAGAAGAGGTTTTGGTCGAGGTAGCTGAAGGCCACTTCTGCTCCTGCCTTCAGGCGGTTGTTGAACGCGTAGGAAGCGCCCACGGTGGCGAGGTCGTGCATCTTGGGGGTATTGAGCAACGCCACAGGGGCGTAGTCGCCTTGCGGCTGCCCGTTGACTGGGGCCACCCATTGGTACATCTTCCCATTGGCGGTGCTCTGCGCGAGGATGTAGTCTCCTTTTCCCACCCCCACGTAACTGAAGGTGACGCGATACACCGAGTCGTGAGAGTTGCCTGCATACACATAGACGGGTGCGTAGTACTCGCCCTCCACCAAAGTGTCTTTGCGGTGGTAGAGAATTTCATTGCCTGTAAACTCGGTTACAGGGGAAGCAGTCTCGAATAGGGCGAGGTCGTTGCGGTCGCCGATTCCCGACAGGAACATCATCTGTTCGGGGGTGAGTTCGGGGCGGATGGACTGGTTCTTCAAATCCTGTTCATGGAAGAAATTGACATCCAGGGTCAGTTTGCTGTTTTTTTCATGGGTGAAAGTGTTGGATGTGAAGAGATTGTAGCGAGAGTAGTATTGGTCGCTGTACTCAAACGATACGATGATACGGCTGTGTTCGGTGATGAGTCGTTTGGGGGTGAAGGTGATTTCGCCCATGTTGTAGTCGATGACGTAGTCTTCGTCCTGTCCGCGAGTGAGCAGCACGCCGTCAAGATAGACTTGTTCGGAGCCGGAGAGGATGATGATGTTGGTCTCCGATAGTTCGCCGGTGAGGCGGTAGGGACCTTGCACGCCGTTGATGGGAGTGATGCTGTGGCGCATGTATTTTCCTTTGGAGAGGCCGCCGCCGACGGTGTTGCGGAGGTGGTTGGTACTGTCAATGGGAGAGTTGACGGTGGCCTTCATGCCGATGAACTGTCGGTCAACCTGCAGGAAGTGGCTGCCGGCGGGGGAGGTTATCTCGATGTCGCCGGCTTCGATGCGGAGTCGATCCTTGTAGGTGAGTTGGATGAATACTTTGTTGAAATCCTTGAGGTAGCGGGTGTTGCCTTCGGGTTGGATGGGGAGGTTTTCATCGGTGATGTTGGCAAGGATTTCCACGCCGGGTGCAATTGTGCCGGCGAGTTGCAGGTTGAGGTGCGAGTTGAGCACAAAGTTCTGGTTGTTGCCCACGGAGATGCCCCGAGAGATGGAGCCGTTGCCCTGAAGGTCGGAGTCGAAGATGGAGCGGTTAGTGGGAGCGGTGATGGGGGCGAGGTGGCTGCGGGTGGGGTCGTCCACGAAGTGGGGCAAGATAAGGTCGGGTGATTTGTGGCTTACCGGTCGGCTGAGGTCGCGGAGCATGGAGCGGTAGGTGTAGGTGACGGTGCTGCCGACCTTGGCGGGATTTTTCAGGTGCAGGGTGGCGGTGGGATAGTCGATGGTGTAGTCGGCGGTGTCGAGACCAGATAGAGAGAGCGAGCCGGGCATGATGGAGAGGCTGTCGAGCACCACACTGGTGGAGTCAAGTCGGATGGTGCCGAATCGCCGGTTGGAAATATCCTGTGCCGTTAGGTGCGCTGATGTGTGCAGCACTATCCACAAGATGATGATGTAAACCGTACGTTTCGACATAAATCTATTTTAGCATAATGATAATGCAAAAATATTCAAATTATTGTGATGATGGATAATTAAGAGGGCCGACGCAAGTCGGCCCTCTCGTGACAATCTTAACACAAAATTACATCATTTTGTGGCTGTTTTTCAGTCTTTGGCAGACATACACGCACCGTGCGAAAAACAGCGGGCAAAAGTACTAAAAAAATACGAATAACAAAATCGAGGTTATGACAATGCTTGATTGACTCGTTGTGAGCTCTTGAGGATGGCCTCATATTCTTCTGGGGTAATGTCTTGGAAGAAAAAGTGGACCGGATTCACCCGCACGCCATCCTTGATGACCTCGTAGTGGAGGTGGGAGCCAGTGGAAAGTCCGGTGTTGCCCACGTAGCCGATGACCTGTCCGCGGGTGACACGTTCGCCAGGTTTCACTGCTTTCTTGGACAAGTGTGCGTACAGGGTTTGGTAGGAGTAACCGTGGTTGATGACGATGACATTGCCGTAGCCGCCGCCGGGAGTCTGTCGGCTCACCACCCCGTCGGCAGTAGCATACACGGGCGTTCCTTTCTTGGCCGAGATGTCGATGCCGGTGTGCGGACGCAGCACCTTCAGAATCGGATGGTAACGGTATCCAAAGCCAGACGAGATTTCGTAGCAGTTGGGCAATGGTCGGATAGCGGGAATGGATTGTAGCATCTCCTTCTTCTTCCCGATGAGACTGACAATGGTGTCGAACGAGCGCGACTGTGCCGCCATGCTGATGGTCAGCCGATTGGCTTTCTGGTAGATCTCTTCCAGCAGGGCACTGGCATCCGAGGGGTTAGAGGAAGCGGTCTTCTGCGTTCCTAAAAAAGGATAGCGTACAGCAATGGGCATGGGCTCGCTTTCGAAAATGGCGCGATAAATGTTGTCATCGCGCTTCTGAAGGTCGATGGCAACGGTTGCCAATTGGTCGTATCGCTTGTTCAACCGTGACAATTCTTCTTTCAACTGCTCATTTTCCTGTCTGAGCATCAATTCTTTAGGTGAATCAATCAAATAAAATGATATCCAGACAATTACTACGGAAAAAGCCAGTGCGGTAGCCAAAAACCAGAGCACCCGCTTGATGATGTCTTTCCATGAGAAGGCCTTTTTCTCAAACGAGAGTGTCTTGGGATTGAAATAGTAGATGGACCGTCCCATATTATATAATATAGTATAGCGTTATTTCAGTTTGATGATACGTCCTTTTTTCAGTGGGGTGTCGGGGCTGCCGCCGTTGAAATCGCAGAGTTTCTGAAGTCTAATGCCCGTCTTTTGAGCAATATAGCGCAGCGTTTCGGAGTCTTGAACTGTATAGGTGGGCTGTTCTCCTGATTTTGCCTTTTTCTCAATATACACCACTTCGCCAGGTATGGGTTTGGCTGCGCCCGTGAGGTCGTTGAACTTTTTGATTTTCTTTTCGGGAAGTTGCACGTCTCGGGCTATCTTGGCGTAGGTGTCACCCTCTTCAGCAAGGATAAAGAGCGTGTTGTTGTTGACATACACTTCTCGTTCCGTGAAAGGGTAGCCCACGTATGGGGTGAAATCCCCTTTTTTTGCAGTGAACACGGTGGTGGGGTTGGATGGGGTAGGTGTGGAAGTGGGTTGGCTGGCAGGAGTGGTGGGAGTTGCTGTTTGGGGAGCAGTAGGTTGCGTGTTTTGGGAAGTACTGCTGTTCGATGGCTGATGAGCGGGTTTTGGTTCAGGTGTAGTTTTTGTGGATTGTGATGGGGTTGGCTTGTTGGAAGAAGAAGGATCCTTGGCAGTAGCTTTCTGATGGATGATTTTTTTGTGGGTTTTGCTGGAGGTAGAATGCTGGGGGTGTCTTGTTATAGTTGCAGGGTGAAGATCTGGATTTGAAGGAATGCGCATAGCTGGTTTTTCCACAGGTTGCAAGCCGTTGGTGTCAGGCTGTGCATAATACTGCACGTATGAGAAACTTCCCATCTCTTCAGGATGCACGTCAGGGTAATGCTCAAAGTAGCCATTTTGGAGTCTGTACTGATAAATGGTGTCGAGGTAGGCAATATGGAAACGCTCGATGATGCTGATGAGCCGGTCGGCGTACTGCGGATTGGTGGCATAGCCGGCAGCCTTGAGACCGCGTGCCCACCCCGGGTAGTCCATCACATCCAGCGTGAAAAGGTTGGCATAGCGCTGGCGTGTCTTCAAGAACTGCGAATGGTCGTCGTATGACTCTTCCACTCTTTCATATTTTCTGAAACACTCCTGCAACTCGTCATCATCAATCAAAATCGTGTCGCCCGTCCACTCTTTGTGGCACTTGATGCCAAAATGGTTGTTGCCATCCACCGCGAGGTGACTCTTCCCACAGGCGCTCTCGAAAATGCCCTGCGCAATGGTGATGCTGGCAGGAATCTTATATTCATACATCTTATTGATAGCCAATTCTTTATAAGTATCAATATAGGCATAAATATCGTACTCGGTATATTGCCCACGTACAGAAAGTGAGCAGAGGATGACCGTTAAGGCGATGATGCTGTTTCTCAAATGCTTCATGTTGGATGGGATATATTTTTAGCCATGCAAAATTACTTGATAAATTTTGAAAATGATGAATGTCAGCGCATAAGACATCAACACCAAATCGTTGATAATTTAGGGCAAAAAAAGAGGGGATGCTGTGTGGCATCCCCTCTGTAGAAAAGTCGAAACTTTTTAGTATTTGTAGAAACCTTCGCCGGTTTTTCTGCCGAGCAGACCAGCGCGCACCATCTTCCGCAACAGCGGGTGAGGACGGTACTTCGGATCGCCAAATTCTTTGTAAAGAACTTCCATGATGGCGAGGTTCACATCGTTGCCGATAAGGTCAGCCAATGCGAGCGGGCCCATCGGGTGGTTGGCGCCCAGCATCATGCACTTGTCGATGTCCTCAGCGGAGGCGATACCGTCAGCGAGGATGCCGACTGCCTCGTTGATCATGGGGATGAGGATGCGGTTGACGACGAAGCCGGGGGCCTCGTTCACCAGCACGGGAGTCTTGCCGATGGAGGTGGCGAGCTCCACAATCTGGTTGCACACCGCTTCGGAAGTCACCTGACCCTTAATCACTTCCACCAATGCCATACGGTCGGCGGGATTGAAGAAGTGCATGCCGATGAACTGCGTCGGACGGGTGGTGGCAGCAGCGATTTCGGTGATAGAGAGGGAGGAGGAGTTGGTGGCGAAGATGGTTTCGGGCTTGCAGATCTTGTCGAGTTCTGCGAAGACCTCTTTCTTCAGCTGCATATCCTCTACGGCGGCCTCAATTACGAGGTCGGCATCGGCGAAAGTGGCGTAGTCGGTGGTGGTGATGATGTTGGCCATAATGGCGTCAACACCCTCCTGCGTCATTTTGCCTTTTTCCACTAATTTTCCATAACCTTTTGCAAATGAAGCCAATGCTTTGTCCAAGCTGGCTTGGGTTCTACTTTTCATAACCACGGGCATCTTGGCAGCGAAAGCCTTCACGATACCTTTGGCCATGGTTCCGGTTCCAATAACACAAATTTTCATGATTCGTTATTTTTAATGGGTTGATTTTTAAATTATTCGTTTTTGAAGACGGGTTTCGCCTTGGTGAGGAATGCGGTCATACCCTCCTTCTGGTCTTTGGTGGCGAAGCACTGGCCGAACATCTTGTTTTCGTACGCGATGGCAGCATCGGCGTCGAGGTCGTACTCGGCGTTGATGCACTGCTTGGCATAGCGCACGGCAATCGGGGCCATGGCGCAGATCTTGGCGGCCATCGCCTTGGCCTGCTCCATCAGTTCCGCCTGCGGATACACCGCGTTCACCAGACCGATACGCAACGCCTCGTCGGCACGGATGGCCTTGCCGGTGTAGATCATCTCCTTGGCGTAGCCCATCCCCACGAGTTTGGCGAGACGGTAGGTGCCGGAAAAGCCGGGAATGATGCCGAGGCCAACCTCGGGCTGTCCGAACTTGGCGTTGTCGGAGCAGATGCGGATGTCGCAGGCCATTGCCAGCTCACAGCCGCCGCCGAGGGCGAACCCGTTGACTGCGGCAATTACCGGAATGTCAAGGATTTCAATCTTGCGGAACACCTGCGCGCCGAGGCGGCCGAAAGTCTCGCCTTCCTCAGCATTCAGGTTCTGCATCTCCGAGATGTCGGCACCCGCCACGAACGACTTCTCGCCGTCACCCGTCACAATCAGCACCCGCACCTCCTTGCTGAGGTTCGTGATGAAATCATCCAGCTCCTTCAGCAGCGCGGAATTCAGCGCATTCAGCGACTTCGGTGCCGAAATCGTCAGCACGCAAATGCCCGATTCGGTATTGATTTTCAGATAGGTATAATCCATTGTTTTGTCGTTTAATTGTTTATTGTAGAGACGCGGTGCACCGCGTCTCTACGGCATGCCACGTCTCTACGTGATTATCCCTTCAATTTTCCGTTTTCAATTTTCAATTCTCAACTTACAGTTGCATCGGTTTGAGGTCGTCGGCGATGATCAGATCGGCCTCGGTGGCGGCCTTCACCTGATCGACCGTGAATTCGGGGTGGATTTCCTTGAGCACGATGCCCTTGGGGGTCACTTCCATCACACCCATTTCGGTGATGATGAGGTTGACTTGGCCTTTAGCGGTGAGGGGTAGGTTGCATTTTTTGAGGATTTTCGGGTTGCCCTTCTGGGTGTGTTCCATCGCGAGGATCACGCGCTTGGCACCGACGATGAGGTCCATTGCGCCGCCCATGCCGGGGGTGAGTTTGCCGGGGATCATCCAGTTGGCGAGGTCGCCGTTCTCGTCCACCTGCATGGCACCGAGGATGGTGGCGTCAACGTGGCCGCCGCGGATGATGCCGAAGGAGGTGGCTGAGCTGAAGGAGGCGGCACCGGGCACTGCGGTGATGTAGCCGCCGCCAGCGTTCACCATTTCAGGATCTTCCTTGCCTGCTTCGGGAGTGGGGCCCATGCCCACCATACCGTTCTCGGTCTGCAACGTCACGGTCACGCCTTCCGGTAAGTAGTTGGGAATCATAGTCGGAATACCGATTCCGAGGTTAACGATGTCTCCATCATGGAGCTCTTTTGCAGCTCTTTTGGCAATCGTTTCGCGAATTTCTGCTTTTTCCATAGTTTTTATATTTAATTGTTTATGATATTTCACAAAAGCGGCTGCAAATTTACAATTTTTTATTGATACGATGAAGATTTTATTTCTCTCTTTTCAGAAATAATTTTGAAAACAATTGAAATTTTCAAAAAAACAATTATTTTTGCAGCACCTTTGTTGAATTTGCGCTAACCAATATGGCGACGTACCCTTTTAATAGTTCAGGATGAGAAAACTATTATTCTTTTTAAGTTTGGTCTTTACCGTCTCTTGCTTTGCGCAAAATTCATCCACGCAGGGCACCGATTTCTGGTTTTCATTCATGACCAACAACTCCACCCCGACGGAAACGGCGCTGATCATTTCCGCCGAACATGCCTGTACCGGTACCGTCACCAATCCCAATACCAATTGGTCAACCTCTTTCTCCGTCCCGGCAAACGGACGTATCGATGTCGTCATTCCCTTGGCCCAAGCCTATATGACCAGCTTTGGCACTGTGGCCAATTTGGGCTGCCATATCGTGGCCACTGATACTATCTCCGTCTTTTCCATGAATTACAGGGATGCCACTTTTGATGGCGCCAATATCCTTCCCACCGACGCCCTGACCAACGAATACGTCGTTCAGACCTACCAGACAAATCTTTACGGCAGTTCTATGATGGTTGTGTGCACCGAACCCAACACCATCGTGAATATAACCCCCTCGGCGGCAACCTCCTCCGGACACGCGGCCCATTCCACTTTCTCGATCACTTTGCAGCCGGGACAATGTTACCAGCTCCAGACGCAGAGCGCTTATGACGATTTCTCGGGTTCCACCATCATCGCCGACGACTGCAAGAAAATAGCCGTTTATGCCGGCAACAAATGTGCGAATGTGCCCGCCGGTTGCTCCTATTGCGACCATATTTACGAACAGATGGTGCCTACCGCTTATTGGGGGACCAAATTCGTTGTGACTTCTTCCTTTGGGCGCACCAAAGACCAGGTCCGTGTGACTGCACTCAACAACAACACCGCCGTGCGGGTTGACGGAAACCTCGTCACCACGCTGGCCGCCGGCGCAACCTACGAGTTTATGCTCACCTCCTCGCAGGTCGCCTCCTATATTGAGACCAGCGGACCGGCAACCACTTTCCTCTATCTGGTCGGCCAGTCGTGCGGTGGCACTGCTGGCGACCCCTCCATGGTCATCATCACACCGATTGAGCAGAGAGTCGGCAAAATTACATTCGGCACCTACGAGTATGGGGGCACCACAACCAACCACTATGTCAATGTGGTCACTCCCACCACCAACGTGGGCTCCGTGACGCTGGACGGAGCAAACATCTCCTCCAATTTCATCGCGTTGCCAAGTAATCCGGCTTATTCCTATGCCCGCATGAACATCACGCACAACACCCATACACTGGAGAGCGACAGCGGTTTCATCGCCCACGTCTATGGCTTGTACGATGTGACCTCCTACGCCTATTCCGTCGGCTCCAGCACGATGGATTTGAATACACAAATGTTTGTGAATGAAGTAAATACGGTTGACATTCCCCTCAATCAACTCTATTGCATGAACCATCCTATCAATTTCTATTTGCAGCTCAATTATGCTTACGACAATATGATTTGGTTCTTTGGCGACGGCGATTCCTTGGCGGGATGCCCGGTTGAGCATACTTATACCAGTCCGGGCAGCTATCCGCTCATGGTGGTGGTGGAACGCGAAGGCAGCAACTGCTACGGCACAAGCTATGACACTCTGTACCGAACCATCAACGTACCTCCGATGGATCCGATTCCGATTTATGTGACCATCTGCGAAGGGGAGAGTTACGATTTCTATGGAACCGAAATCTCCGAAGCTGGCATCTATCTCGACACTTTGTTCAGCGGCTCCGACTGCGATTCGGTGATGGAACTGCATCTGACGGTCGCGCCGCTTTACGACATTCAGCTTGAGGGCGAAGTTTGCACAGGGAACGTTTACAACCAAGACGGCTTTGTCATTAACACCGATACAACCGAGGTAGGGGAGCATGTTTATGTTCATCATGAATTGAGTGTCAATGGATGTGATAGCATGGTAACACTCACATTGACTGTTTTGCCCGTCCAGCATGAGGTGATCAAGGACACGATTTGTCAGGGGACCGGATATAACCAGTACGGATTTGTCGTTTCGGAAGCGGAGAGCAACATCGTGGGGGATTTTGTCTATACGCAGAATCTGACCAATGCGTTCGGTTGTGACAGTATTTCGGAGTTGGATTTGAACATCATCTCTTTGCCGACGGTGGATTTCGTGCCGCAACCTGAAAGAATTTTCCTGTCGGAAGCAACTGATATTCAGTTTGTTAATCTTACTGATATTTCACAGATGCCTGTCAATGATCCGTTCGTTTGGAATTGGGATTTCGGAGATGGAAATACCGAAAGCACCACTGAGTATATAATTTCACATACCTACGGCAGTTGGGGCGAGTTCATCGTGACGCTTTCGTTGGAGTACATGGGCTGTTCGTCCACAATGGAACATACCGTTTATGTGGAGGACGACCTTGTTTTTCCGAATGTGCTGACCCCCAACGGCGACAATATCAACGATGTGTTTGCCATCAAGAATCTGAATCCTGACTTGCACAACAATCTGACCATTTACAACCGGTGGGGCAAAAAAGTGTATGAGCTCAATGATTACAGTACGTACGAGAAAGACGGTGTGATTTACAACGCGGAGCAGGGGTTCAATGCCGCCGGATTGAGCGACGGGGTGTTCTACTTCACCTTCCATTATGAAGGCTTCACCCGTGCTGTGGAGTATCACGGTTCGCTGACAATCATTAGCGAATAGCCAATAATAAAAGTTGCATTTGTGCGTTGATTTTTCTGCATTTAATATCATCTTATATGGATAATCTCAAAGAAATTTTTGTTGAAAAGTGCAATATTCCAGCAGAGTATCAAATCAATCCATTTCCTTTTCATCAGACCAACTATCTCATTAATGGAGAGTTGCGCGAATGGAAGGGAGAGTATAACGAGGTTGTTTCTCCCATCTATGTCAAAGAGGGCAATGGCTATAGCCGTACCATAGGGAGTTATCCTTTGATGGGGGAGAAAGAGTCGATGGAAGCCCTTGAGGCAGCCGTTTGTGCCTACAACCATGGCAACGGAGAATGGCCCTCCATGACGGTGGAGCAGCGTATCGGTTGTATCCGCAAGTTTGTGATGATGATGCAAGAACAACGCGAAATCATCGTCAACCTCTTGATGTGGGAAATCGGCAAGTCGCGTGCCGATTCTGAAAAGGAGTTTGACCGTACGCTGGATTACATCAACGATACCATTGAGGCCCTCAAGCAACTTGACCGCACCTCGTCACGGTTCACTATCTCACAGCATATCATCGCCCAGATCCGTCGGGCACCTCTCGGCGTAGTGCTGTGTATGGGACCATTCAATTATCCTCTGAATGAAACATTTACCACTCTGATTCCTGCTCTCATCATGGGTAACTGTGTGATTTTTAAGCCGCCGAAATTGGGTGTGCTTCTCCATGCCCCATTGCTTAAGGCCTTCCAATGCGCTTTCCCAAAAGGGGTCGTCAACACGATTTATGGGGAAGGTGAAAAGGTGATCACTCCCATCATGCAGAGCGGGAAAATCGATGTTTTCGCTTTCATTGGCACCAGCCGGGTTGCCGACATTTTGAAAAAGCAGCATCCGCATCCCCACCGTATGAAATCTGTGCTGGGGTTAGATGCGAAAAATCCGGCTATCATTCTCAAAGATGCTGATTTGCAAAACGCTGTAAAGGAGTGTGTTTTGGGTGCCCTTTCTTTTAATGGACAGCGTTGTACGGCTATAAAAATTATTTTTGTACACGAAGTTATCGCTGAGACTTTCGCCAACATGATGGCTGAAGCAGTTGAAAAATTGAAAATTGGACTTCCTTGGACCAAAGGGGTCAACCTTACCCCACTGCCGGAAGAGAATAAGGCAGAATTTTTACAAAATCTTATAGATGACGCCGTTTCAAAAGGTGCCAAATTGATGAACCCGAATGGGGGAAAGAGTTACTTTTCGCTGTTTTTCCCCGCCGTGCTCTTCAATGTCAACAAAGAAATGATGCTTTGGAACAAAGAACAGTTTGGCCCCGTCATTCCGATTGCGACTTACAAGTCCATAGAGGAACCGTTGAACTATGTTGTGGAGTCGAACTACGGGCAGCAGGCTGCTATTTTCGGGAAGGACTCTAAGGAGCTGGCGCGTCTTATTGATGTGTTGGTCAATCAGGTTTGTCGGGTCAATGTCAATTCCCAGTGTCAGCGCGGACCGGATGACTTTCCTTTTACTGGCCGTAAAGACAGTGCCGAAGCCACCTTGTCGGTTTCCGACGCTCTGCGAGTTTTCTCCATCCGCACATTGGTCTCCACCAAAGAAAACGACACCAATATCAGCATTATACGTCAGATTCTGAAGGAAGACCAATCCACCTTCCTCAATACGGATTTCATTCTGTAGGGAAACGATTTTTTGTTTTTACATAAAAAAAAGAGACCTGTTCGGTCTCTTCGTGTGGGTCGTACTGGATTTGAACCAGTGACCTCTGCCGTGTGAAAGCAGCGCTCTGAACCAACTGAGCTAACGGCCCATTTAAGTGGCGCAAAAATACAGCTTTTTTTGAAAGAAATGGTAGTTGGTTGAAAATTTTTATAAAATATTGAATACTACATTATTATAACTTAAAAATAAAAATAGAGGTACATTGCTGTACCTCTATTGGATATGAAATTTGGAAATTTTCTATTTGTTGTGACGCTTTTTGCGTTCCAAATCCTGCGGTTCGAGAGCCAGATGCTCGCCACGCAACAAGGAGGCGACACCTTCGGCGTGCGGATGCTGCTGGCATTTCTCGCAGTGGCACTCCTCTTTGTAGTCGGTGGGCTCGGTGTAGGTGGTGATAACACCCTCGAAGTTTCTCAGGATCACCTTGTTGGGGCTTTGTGAGATGACGTAGTTGGGCATTACCGGAGTCTTGCCGCCGCCGCCAGGGGCATCCACCACGAAGGTGGGAACGGCATAGCCGGAGGTATGACCACGCAAGTTCTCGATGATTTCGATACCCTTGGAAACGGGCGTACGGAAATGCTCGAGACCCATGGAAAGGTCGCACTGGTAAATATAGTAAGGACGCACGCGGATCTTGACGAGTCCCTGCACGAGGGTCTTCATCACATGCACGCAGTCGTTCACACCGCGCAACAGCACCGACTGGTTTCCGAGCGGGATACCGGCGTTAGCGAGTTTGGCGCAGGCTTCCGTAGCTTCGGGTGTGATTTCGTTCGGGTGGTTGAAGTGGGTGTTCACCCAGATCGGATGGTATTTCTTCAGCATGTTGCAGAGGTCGTCGGTGATACGCTGGGGGCAGACGACGGGCGTACGGGTGCCGAGACGGATGATTTCAACGTGCGGGATGGCACGCAGCCGCTGGATGATGGACTCCAGCACCTGGTCGTTGACCATGAGGGCGTCGCCGCCGGAGAGGAGCACGTCGCGAACCTGCGGGGTGCGGGCAATGTAGTCGATGGCTTTCTGGATGCGCTCTTGCGGCATCTGGCAGTCGTGCTGGCCGGCGAAACGGCGGCGCGTGCAGTGACGGCAGTACATCGAGCACTGGTCGGTGATGAGCAGCAGCACACGGTCGGGATAACGGTGGGTGAGGCCCGGCACCGGGGAGTCCTCATCCTCGTGGAGCGGATCCAGCAGGTCGGCGGGCGACTGATGCACCTCAGCGGCCGTCGGGATGGCCTGACGGCGAATCGGGCAGTACGGGTCGTTCGGGTCAATCAGACTGAGATAGTACGGGGTGATGGCCATACGGAGGGTCTGGAGGGTCTTGCTCACGCCCTCTGCCTCCTCGGGGGTCAGCTCCACATACTGCTTCAGCTGTTCGAGGTTCTCAATTCTGTGTTGCACTTGCCATTTCCAATCGTTCCATTGCTCATCGGTAACATTCGGAAAGAGTTCTTTTCTTCTACTTGCCATTGTATCAATATTTTATATAATAATTCTGTTGATGTTAAGACGGCTGCAAAGGTACAAAAAAAATTGGGATTCCCGCATCCGGTCCTCCCAATTATTTTCAAATTTCCTGCTTGTGGAAAATCAGTGTTGCTTCTTCTGCGAGTCGGCCAGAATCTGCACGAAGTTGCAGGCGGCCTCCTGTACGTTCACGAAGTTGCTGCCCAACGAGCTGCTGACATCCAGCACGAGGATGATACCAGCGGTCTTGGTCTGTGTCTGCGTGTAGGTTTGTGATTGCGGGTTGAACTCCACATCCTGCGCATAGGTGTTGCCGCCCAAACCCAGCGACTCCTTGAACAGACGTACATCATAGGTAGAAGGCACCTCGTTGTTGGTGGTTCTCAAGTTCTTGAAAGTGAATGAGAAGATGGAGCCGTTGACGTGCTGTCCTGTGATGGTGGCCGCCGAGGAGGAGGTGAGGCCGGTGTATTCGATATCGCTGAGGGTGTTGTTGGCATTCAGCGTTGCTTCGATTTTGCAGGTGGAGAGTGCCGGCGTGGCTGCCCCGTCGAACACGAAGGCGATGCGGTCGGAGCCGCCGCAGGTGAACGAGAAGGTGACATCAGTGACGGTCGTGGTGGAGGAGATGCTGTTGGCAATCTGCTCAAACTCCTGGTTTACTGAGGCGAAGTTGGCCAACACGCGGGCCTTATCGTCGCTGCTGGAGATGTCCTGAATGGTGGAGTTGAACACCACTGGGTCGATAGAGGCGCTCTGTACGCCGACACCGAAGGCCGACATGGAGAGGCCGTGGAAAGTGCCGTTGCGCAAACGGTTTTTCAACGCGGTCTGGTACTCGTTGCGGTTGGCGTAGTGCGTGCCCCACTGACTGTTGGAGAAATAGACGGAGGCATTGTCGATACCGTCGGTGAAGTTGACCATGTGCAGGCTCGAAAGACTTTTCGGGAACTGCGTGCGGTTGAGCGTGTTCAACGAGCTGTCGATGGTGTAGAGCAGCGCGGTGGCATCCTCGTTGTTCTGCAAATTGCGGATCCAGTTCTGGATGAGGTCCGACGATTGGTTGTCAATCAGGGTGTAATCCATCTTCGACACGATGCCGTTGTTGAAGGCATAAATCGAAAGGTAGATGCCGTCCTTGGTCAGCACCTGATCGTAGGGTGAGGGGGTGGGCTCCGGTTCGGGATCCTTACAAGAAGTCATCAAAAAAGCTGCGGATAAGCAGAGGGTGAACATCAAAAAAACAAATCTTTTCATAATGGTTATTTTTAATTATTGAATCTTCAAATCTCTCAAATCTTTCAAATCTCTCAAATTAATAAACGTATTCCGCACTAAATCCGGCTCCATTCTCCAACCTTCCCACACATTCGAGCTTGCGTTCGCTTGCATTAGGCAGCCATACGGCTCTGACGGTGCCTTTGTTGGTGGACAGGATGAGACCGCCGGTGATACGCCAGTAACAGGTGCTGATGCCTTTGGCGTTGACCGCGTAGGTCTGTCCGGTAACGGGCTGTATGGTAATCTCTTCGGGTACAAATTCGCGATAGAAGAAGTCGGTGGTTTTTTCTTGGATGAAATAGAATTTTTCGTTGGGCTGGTTGTTGGCATCCACGTGGGGGGCATGTCCGCATCCAGGGAAGGTGTGCAGTTCCTCGCGATACCCCAGTTTCTTCGCTCGTTCATGGATGGCCTTCGAACCATACATCTTATTGAAAAACAGATTGCTGATGTTCAGTTTGAGATCTTTGAAGGGGACATCGGCGCCGTAGGGCACCACTTTATCGGCATCGCCGTGGAAGGAGATGATGGAGATTTTGGCGTTGTTGATCATGTTGATATCGTGAACGGAGCCCCACATGTTGGCGATACAGCGTATTTTGAAGGTCTCTTTCAGCGAATTGCCGCTCGACTCGATGTTGCCCAAATCTTCGTTGAACAAACCGCCTTCAGCCGATTCGGGACGGTTGGCGTTGCGCATGAAGGCGAGGTTGAGGGTGGTGATGCCTCCTGCGCTGCTGCCCGCCACAAACAGGTAGTTGGGATTGATGCGGTATTTCTCTTTGTTGTGGATGAGAAAACGCATGGCCGCGTGCGCATCCTGTGCCGCACTGTAGCCGCACCGCTCAATGGAGGTCTTCGACGGCTTGAAGCCCATGCGGTAGTTGATGGAGACCGCCACATAGCCCATCTTGGCGTAATGTTGGCACCACAGCACGATGGGATTGTCGCGCTTGTCGCCGATGAAAAAGCCGCCTCCGTGGATGAACATCACCATCGGACGCTGCTTCATTGTATCGTCCTTCGGAAGATAAATGTCCATGTAAAGGTCGAAGTCCTTCTTCGATATTGTTTTGGCAATACCGGAGGTGATGATTTTGCCATAATCATTCGATGTCTCAGGTCGCGATACCCAATAGCCTTTCGCTGTTCCATACTTCACATCGCGAATGGTCTCTATCTCAAAGCATTCTTCCTTATAACGATTCTGCTTTGCGATGGTTTTAAAAGCAGGCTGGACATGTTTTTTGAAGGAAAAACTGCCCCCGTCATACTCCCCTCGAAATTGGTCGGTGTCGCCGTTGAGAACCAGTTTGTGCCACACCATTTTTTTGTTCGGCAAGGTGATAATACATTTCCTTTTTTTCACCTTCCCGTTGATGGTTATCGGTTCAAGGACGGCTTTATCCTCTATTTTATAAAGAATTGCTGTGAAACTTTTTTTAGAGAAACTTTTGAATGTAATGATGCATTCTTTTCCATCCACTTTGCCAATATAGTAGGTGTCGAGTTGAACGATAGAGGGAAGTTCATCTTCGTCAAGATCTTCTAAAACAGATACTTCGCTCTTGTCTCCAGTCGGGGCTTGAGTATGTTGGCAACTGGTGAGACCAACATGGGCGCAAAGCAACATGCCCAAGGTCATCAGGATGCACAGCAAGGAGGCGATAAGTTTTTTGGGATGGTTCATGATCCGTGTGGAATTAGCCTGCAAAGGTACTATTTTTCTGCAAATTAAACGTCAAAAGCTGAATTAAATTGTTTCATTCTGTTTTGACATGATTTTTTTGAAATGGTTTGAAATGCGAAGAGCGTTAAAAATGGTAGAAATATTGAAATATTCGTTGTATTTTTGCATCTGTAATCCAGAGGACTCTCATGAAGCGAAACACCTTTCGTGATCTATTTTTGAAACGGCTGCAGCCGCTGTACGATGCTCGCGAATGTGCCGCGATGTTGCGGTGGTATGTGCAGGATCGATTCGGTATTCCGTATCATCAGTTTTTGTTGGATGGGGATGAAGAAATGTCGGATGATATTGATTATCTATCAGATTTAGAGCGTCTTTCGCAAGGTGAACCCTTGCAATATGTCATCGGCTTCACGGAGTTTTGTGGGCTTCGGTTCCGCACCGACAGCCGCGCCCTCATCCCGCGCCCCGAAACTGAGGAGTTGGTCGCAGCGGTCGTTGACGAGAATGCCAGCTTGTCGGGGCTGAAGGTGCTGGATATCGGTACCGGCACCGGCGCGATATCCGTGTCGTTGGCCGTCCGGCTCGATCATGCCGCTGTGACGGCTTGCGACATTAGTGCCGACGCGCTCGCCCTCGCCGCAGAGAACGCCCGTCTGAACAATGTTCAGGTGCGTTTCGAGCAGTGTGACATTCTCCAGTGTGAAAATCTGTCAGAAAGTTACGACATCATCATTAGCAATCCGCCCTATATTCCTGAAAATGTGCGAAATACGTTACATCGGAATGTAATTGACTATGAGCCGGGTGTCGCTCTTTTTGTGCCGGATGATCAGCCACTTCTTTTTTATGATAAAATCGCTTCGCTGGCTGCGCAATCGTTGTTGCCCAAAGGGAAACTCTACTTTGAAACCTACGAGGACTATCATCCCCAGCTGGTTGAATTGCTGATGAGGAAGGGGTTCGCCGATGTGGAAAGTCGCAAAGATTTTTACGGTCGCCCCCGTTTTGTGAGGGCGACACGATGAGTGCTACAGCACGGTAAGACTTCCGTTGATGATGCGTTTCTCTGCTCCAGTGGTCTTGAGCTCGATACGGTAGTTATATACTCTTCCGCTCAAAATCTTGCCGTTTACGTTGCCATCCCATTCGAAATGAGGATCTTCGGAATGGAAGACCACGCGGCCCCAGCGGTCGAAAATGGAAATTTCAAAGGTGGCGATGTCTTTGGTGCTCGGCAGTTTGAAAACATCGTTGACACCATCGTTGTCGGTGGGGGTGATGCCATTGGGCAGATAGATGTTGAAGGGGCAAACGTCATTGATAGTGATTTCTCCTGAGCTGGTGCAGCCGTTGATAGTGGCGGTAACGCTATAGGTGCCGCCTGTAGAGACGGAGATGCCCTGCGTAGTGGCACCGGTACTCCACTGGTAGTTGCAGTTGGGCGTGGGCACCGACAGAACAGCATCGCCATAATCCTCAAAGCAGTGGTTGAAGGTGCGGCCCAGGCTGGTGTTAGGCAGCGGTTTTACGATAAGGGTGAGGGTGACGACACTGTCGCATCCATATTGGTTAGGAATGACAAGCGTGTAGTTGAATGTGCCGTCGGCCATTTGTGGCGGCAGGTTGAAACCGTGCAGGTTGTAACGGTCGCCTTGGCAAACTGAGTCGGTGAGGGTGCTGGCGGAGGTGGGGCTCACCACCACTTCTTGTTCAATATTCACTTCGCAGCCGTCAGCGGCGATAGAAGTCAGTGTATAAGTAGTTGTAGTAGTAGGAGTTACATAGATGGAGTTTTGTGTACCGATTTCCGTACCATTTTCAAGCCACACATATGAGCTGCCACCGCTGGCGTGCAGGGTGGTACCTTCCCCACCACAGATGTCGAAGTCGCCGGTGATGGCTGGGTAGTTACCCAACAGGTCGATGGTGTAGCGGACGGTGTCTTGGCATTCGTCATTGGCGATGCCGGAGATGAGGGTCACTACGTAGGTGCCAGGGCCAGGGAACTCGTGGGTGGGGCTATATTCGTTGGAGGTGGAGCCGTCGCCGAAGTCCCAGTGGGCGGTCTCGCAGCCTTCGTGCGGCACCAATGGGTTCACACCGTCGGCTGACACGCTGCTGGTGTTGTTCATGGCAAAACTCCATGTGCAACCGTCACGTTCAGGTTCGAAGCTCGCAATCGGATAGCGGGAGGTAATGGAAGTGCGGAGGTCGAAACCGCAAGATGCATTCTCGGTGAACGACACATGGCAGCAGAGTATTTCATCCTGTCCGTTGGGAGCGATGGTAATCGACTGGTCGTGCGAAAGAATATTGTTGGGGGTGTTCTGGTAATACCAAGCATAGTTGAAGCCAGCGGGTGCGGTGTAGGTGTTGGTGAGCATCTCGCCACATGACTCGGCTGTGATGACACGCCGTTTGCAGTTCAGCGTGAAATAGGCGTAGCCGAAGTGGGCTCCCTGGTCGCAGTCGTAGGTGGTAAGGCGCACCTTGACGGTCTGTCCGTGATAAGCCGAGACGTCGAACCCCACGAAAGTCCAGTCTTTCCAGTACAGTGTCTCGCTGTCGTAGGTGGTTTGGTTCCAGCCGCTGGTGGTGGAGCCGGAGATGAAGTTGGCGTAGCCGCAGGTGGCGTCAATCTGGTTGTTGTTCTGGTCAAGAAGCTCGAACACGAAGCGGGGCTGTTCATCAGCGTCGTGACCACTCGGGTTTTGCAGTACGGCGGCATATTTCAGCAGCAGAATGTCGGCATCGGTGGTATCCACGGCAAAATCGTAGGAGATACTTTCACAGCCGTAGTTGCTGTTCCAGTTGCCGAGGCGTACGGAGTAGAGTTCGCAAGGCGGGATGGTAGTAAGCCCATTGCCCGTGCGGGGATCTTGTTCAGGGGTATAGTGGATGGTGTGCTGGCTGGAGGCAGAAGAGGGACCATTGTCCACAACTCCCGTGTTGGTGTAAGGACCGCCGTTGTTGGTGAGTCCCGTAGTGCACGTGATCTGTGGGGCGGTGAGGTCGGTGAAGTCAATGCAAGGCGTGGCGAAGGGAACGCAGAAGTCGAACTGGGCGGGTACTTCATTGGTGATGACTCCGTCGTTGTTGCAGTCGGCCCAGACGTAGTAGGTATATGTGTTGCCCGCAGTGAGTCCACTGAGCGGATAGGGACTGTGTTCGGCGGTGATGGTGGTGCCGTTGCCGGGTGTGAACCCTTCCGGACCATATTCGATAATGTACTGATGGATGCTGGCATCGCCGGTAGCTTCATTCCATACTAACTGGTAGCCGTTGTTGCCGTCAGGCACGACATGCACACCGCTGAGGGGTTGCGAACCGCATTCGCAGGTGCCGGTGCAGACTACGGTGAGGTCGAAGCCGTCGTACAGCACCGAGCCATCGGAGGTGAAGGAGATGGTGATGCTGCCGGTGGTGCTGGTAACATTGATGTTGCCAGAACCTTGGAACTGTCCTAACAACGTGCCGCTTCCTTCTCCATCATAGATGTAGATGTGGTCGCAGCAACTTTCTGTGTTATAAGTACCTGTGACGGTTAATAGGCACCACGGGTTTTCGGCGTAGATGGTGATGCCGCTGTTTTCTGAGTTGCTGTATTGTCCGCTGGGACCGCCGCTGTCGAAAATATGTCCGCCGCACATGGTAATGGTGGTGGTGCCATTAATGGGCAAGTTGATGTTGGTGGAGGGAACGAAGGAAACCATGGTGGGAGTTTCGTTGGTCACCACATGGTCGCCACCGCAGTCGTAATAAACGTAGAAATCGTACTGAGTACCGTTGGTGAGACCAGTGAGCGAGTAGGTGGTACCCGTGGTGTAATCAGTAGTACCGGTACCAGGGGTGAAGCCGTGAGGCCCCCACTCGATGATAAAGCCAGAAATGTCGGCAGAGTTGGGGTTGGTCCATGATACTGTAGCCACACCATTGCCAGTAGTAGCTGTCACACCATAAGGACCTCCGCAGGTACAACTACCCACGCAGGTGATGGAGAGCTCGAAGCCGTCGCGAGTCACCGATCCATCAGAATGGAAATATATTATGAGCGAACCCGATTGGGAGGTCACATCGCAGGTGCCAGTGCCTGTAAAATACCCCAATTGTGTGCCAGAGGTGGTGGTTCCGTCATACACATAGAAATAGTCGAAACTGCTTTCCGTGTTGTATGAGCCAGAAAGATGCACCTTGCACCCGGGAGTTTCAGGGTTGATAACTAAGTAACTGTTTAGGCTGTTGGCATACGTGCTCGTTCCACCGGGGTCAAGCACGGTGCCACCGCAGGCGGTGATGGTGTTGGTGCCGGAGGAGGGCATGGTATAGGTCTGCGCAGAAGCACAAACTACAGCAAAAATGCAAACTATGATGCAAAAGAATTTTTGAAACATCTTCATATAATTACACAATTTATTTCATTTACATAAAATATTGTAAAATGTTGCCTGTTTTCACAAATTTTTTCTCGATTTTTTTACTATTTTTGCCGCTGCAAATTCCAGGTTGCAAACTCCCCATTTAGAGTGAAATTTTAATATTTTTTTATAATGATCAATCCTAAATTATTAAATCCTCAAAGCATCGTCATCGTCGGTGCTTCCAATGATGTCCACAAACCCGGTGGTAAACTCGTAAAAAACTTATTGTCAAGTCCTTTTAAAGGGAAAATCTATGCTGTAAACCCGAAGGAATCGGAGGTGCAGGGCATCCACTGCTATGCCAAAGTGGAAGATTTGCCGGAGGTGGATTGCGCCATTCTGGCCATCGCCGCCAAATACTGTCCCGCCACTGTGGATGTTCTGGCGAAGGAGAAAAACACCCGCGGCTTCATCATCGTCTCCGCAGGTTTTGGCGAAGAGAGCAAGCAGGGCGCAGAGTACGAGAAGCATATCACCGACACCATCAACAGCGTGGGCGGCAGCCTCATCGGTCCCAACTGCACCGGCTTCCTCAACACCAACTACTGCGGGGCTTTCGACACCCCCATCCCGACTCTCGACCCGCACGGCGTGGATTTCGTGACCGGCTCGGGTGCCACCGCCGTCTTCATCAAGGAGTACGGCATTTCCAATGGTCTTACTTTCAACAGTGTATGGGCTGTCGGCAACTCTGCCCAGATGGGTATTGAGGACGTTCTCGAACATCTTGACACTACCTTCGACCCGGAGAAATCCTCCCGCGTCATTATGTTGTATATGGAAAAAATCGGTGATCCGCAGAAACTGCTGAAGCACTCCCGTTCGCTCATCAACAAGGGATGCAAGATAGCGGCCATCAAGTCGGGCGGTTCCGCCGCTGGCAGCCGCGCCGCCTCATCGCATACCGGCGCCCTCGCCACTAACGACGCCGCTGTGGATGCTCTCTTCCGCAAAGCCGGTATCGTGCGCTGCCACAACCGTCAGGAACTCACCACCGTGTGCGCCATCTTCATGCACCCCGAGGTGAAGGGCAAGAACATGGCCGTCATCACCCACGCCGGCGGCCCCGCCGTGATGCTCACCGACGTGCTGTCCGACAACGGGATGGACGTTCCCCACATCGAAGGCCCGAAGGCCGACGAACTTCTCACCAAACTTTTCGGTGGCTCCTCCGTGGGCAACCCCATCGACTTCCTCGCCACCGGCACTGCCGAACAACTCGGCTATATCATTGACGCTTGCGAAAACGACTTCGATAACATCGACTGCATGTGCGTCATCTTCGGTTCACCCGGCTTATTCGCCAACTGGGAGGTCTATGAAGTACTCGACCAGAAGATGAAGACCTGCAAGAAACCTATCTTCCCGATTCTGCCCTCCATCATCAATGTGAAGGACGAAATCGCCGACTTCATCACCAACAAGCACCGCATTAACTTCCCTGAGGAGTGCGTGTTCGGTCAGGCATTGTGCAAGGTGTATAACACTCCGAAGCCGCAGCCCGAAGTAGTGGAGCAGCCCGAAATCGACGTGGCCCGCATTCGCCGTACCATCGACAGATGTCAGGATGGTTATATGGAAATTGCTGATTATAACGAACTTCTCGATGCTGCTGGCATCAGCCGCAAGAAATCTGTGGAGGTCTCTAAGAAAGAAGACGCTCTCGCCTTCGCCAAGGAGGTCGGTTGCAGCAAAGATGTGCCGCTCGTGATGAAGGTGGTGGGACCGCTGCACAAATCCGATGTGGGCGGTGTGACGCTGAATGTCAAGGATTTAGATACCGTGAGCAAAGAGTTTGACCGTCTCATGGCTATCCAAGACACCTACGCAGTGGAGATGTACCCGATGTTGGATGGTACCGACGTGTATATCGGCGCTATCCGCGACGACAAGTTCGGCCATCAGGTATTCTTCGGTTTGGGTGGCATCTTCATCGAGGTGCTGAAGGACGTGCAGAGTGCGTTGGCACCCATCACGGCTGCCGAGGCCAAGGAGATGCTGACAAAGCTGCGTGGCTACAAGATTCTGCAGGGTGTGCGCGGACAAGAACCCGTCAACATCGACCTGTATGCCGACCAGATTGCCCGTGTGAGCGCATTGGTGCAGGCCGCTCCCGAAATCGCGGAGATGGACCTCAACCCGCTGCTCGGCAATCCGCGCTACGTTACCGCTGTGGATGCTCGTATTCGTTTGCAGAAATAACAGTTAATCAAATATTTATAGTGAAAGACCGGCTTTATAGTCGGTCTTTTTTTTATAATTTTTGAAATGACGTTGCAGCGTTTCCATTTTCCATGCGTCTGACTAGACATAAAAACGCTATAAAAAAATTCAACGTCATGATTCGTAAAATTTTTGTATCTGTTATCATTATGTCAATGGGTGTCGCCTCTGTGTGGGCGCAAAACTTTGACGGTTGTCCGAGTGTGTCTCCTTCTGAGTTGGGGACGAACAATACTGAGGTGTATTTGGACTGTTCCAATATCGGTCCGGTCACGTTTGTGGCGAATGCAGTGGCCACGGCGGCGGAGGCCAACGATTATACGGTGGTGTCTATCCCCTATGATCCGCCTTACGGCTATACGGCCGGCACCCGTATTTTTGCCAATGCCACCGATGATACATGGGGGGACGTTTTGAATTTGCCATTCACTTTTTGCTATTATGGAAACACTTACGATCAGGTGGTTCCAGGTGCCAATTCGGTGGCTACTTTCAATACCAGTGTGGCTGGTGGCAGCTGTGCATGGTCGTATTCCGCTTCGATTCCAAGCACCAACCTTTTCCACAACACCATTTTCGCCTGCTATCGCGACATCTACCCCTCCACGAGCGATTATAATGCTACGACGGGCGATGGGGGTATCTTCCAAGGGGTATTGGGTGAATATCCATGCAGAAGTTATGTGTTGAGTTTCAATAATATAAAACTCTATTCTTGCACTTCTATCCGAACTTTTACTTCAATGATTGTGTTGTATGAAGGCACCAATATTATCGATATTTATTTGCGTGATGCGCCGACCTGTACCTCGTGGAACAGTGGTAACGGTGTGATTGGATTGCAGAACAGCACGGGTACAATGGGAATTACGCCTCCGGGGCGCAATACGGGTCCGTGGACGGCTCACGAGGAGGCTTGGCGTTTCATCCCCACCGGCGAGCCCGTGTACACGGTGACTTGGTACTTGGGCACCGACACCTCTGCGGCCACAGGAATTGTTGTGGGTGTGGGAGATACCATCACGGTATGGCCGAGTGAGACAACTTACTATACCGCTCGTTTACAATATGTTGCCTGCAACGGAGACGAGTTTGACATCATCAATCAGGTGCACGTGACGGTGGACACCACTCGTCCCGAATTGGAGGTGACGGCCTCGCAAGACACCATCTGCCCCGAGCAGGAGGTGACCATTACGGCGACCACTGGATATTCTGTTACATACGATTGGAATACGGGACAGACCTCCTCTTCTTTTACCCTTATTCCAGAAAATGAAGTGACGACTTTCGTCTGTACGGTCACAGGTGCCAACCATTGCGAAAGTGTTGACAGTGTGACGGTTTACGCTGCCGCAGTGATTCCACCGCCCACCTTTATCGTTGAGCCAGCGGAGATTTGTTCAGGACAAAACTCGACCATTACCACTGAATTGGAATATCATGCGTATGCGTGGGCTATAGGAGGAACAGGCCGCTCCATCACGGTTTCGCCAGACGTCACCACCAGCTATTCGGTTACCGTTAGCGATGAGCTGGGCTGTACCGCTGAGGCAGAGGCGGAGGTGGTCGTTCATCCCCATCCGGAAGTGGATTTCATTGCCTCGCCAGACCATCTGATGCTTTCTGACAATATTGAGGTTCAGTTCCTGAATCAGACAGATACGTCGGGTTTTATCGGGCTGAATGATACCTATACATGGTATTGGGATTTTGGGGATGGCGAAACGCAGGTGACCGACAATTACAACACCTCACATTTTTATAGCACGTGGGGAGAATTTGTGGTTACGTTGGAGATGGTGACCTCGTTCGATTGCCGCAACTCTGCCAGCCATACGGTCTATGTGGAACCTGATTTGGAGTTTCCTAACGTCATTACTCCCAACGGTGACGGGGTGAACGACGTGTTCGCGGTCAAGAATTTGAATTTGGATGTGCCGAACCGTCTGTCCATATACGACCGTTGGGGGAAGAAAGTCTTCGACATGGAAAATTACAAAACCTGTATCGACAAGAACGGTATTCTTTGTTATCCCGAGTCAGGATTCAGTGCCGAGAAATTGTCAGATGGAGTCTATTACTACGTATTTTATTACGGAGGTCACGTCAAGACCTTTGAATATCATAGTTCGCTGACGGTGGTGAGGGATAGGTGAGAACTTTGAAATCTGCTTACAATAGAACTTGTTACCGAATGATGGTCAGACTGCTGTGGTACTCCACTGCCCGCACAAAACCAACGTAATGGAAGGTGTAGTAATATACCCCGTCGGAGTTGTGTTCCGCTGAAAAACCGGTCTCGGCATTGTACAACACTCCGTCTTTGATGTAGGTGCGATAATTCTTCATCTCGAAAACCTTTTGTCCCCACCGATCGTAGATGGTCAGTACATTGTCGAGTTCGGGATTCAGATTTACGATGGCGAATACATCATTCACACCATCACCGTTGGGCGTGATAATGTTGGGAAATTCTAGGTCGGCATCCACGTACACGTTGTGCGTAACCACACTCTCGCAACCGTACGTTCCTGTTACGGTGAGCGTTACAGGGAAGTTACCCCAGTTGCCGTAGGTGTGTGAAGCGCCATCTACATCGCTGTCACCTTCTTCGCCATCGCCGAAATCCCAGTGCCAGGTAAAAGTCTCTCCCGGATAGATATCCGACAAATCGGTCAGGTTGATGAACTGAACAGGGTTTCCGTCCGACAGCATGATGCGTTCAGGATTCGAGATGAAATCAACTTGAGGCTTGCTATAGATGACCATGTGCAGGGTGACGGTGCTGTCGCAGCCATACACATTTTGCAAGTTTTGCACAAAATCGACGTCACCCGCATGGGCAACTGCTTCATCGCTGAGTGAAAAATTATGCTGCTGATAGGTATCGTGTTGGCAGATGGTGTCGAAAAAAATAGTTTCACTGGTGGGTAAAATGCTGACAATCAATGTAAATGTGCTGTCGCAACCACTGCTGCTGGCTCCCTCATAGATGAAAGTATGCTCACCCAACTCCATCGTGTCAGCCGAAAACAAAAAGTTGTATTGTGAATAGATTTCGTTTCGGCATACATTTTCTGTGACGTGCAGGTCGTAAACCGGGTTGACGGTGAGGTTGAGGTTCTCGGTACTATCGCAACCGTATTGGTTGGTGAAGATCTGCTGCGCTTGATTCAGCCCGATGTTCAGTTCTGTGGCAGCTAACTGGAAGTTGAAGCCATCGAAGTCCTCTCCTTCGCAGATGGCAGTGTCGTGGGTGAAAATCTCGCTGGGAAGTACAGTAAGGTAGAGGGTGACGGAGCTATCGCATTGGTTGATAGATGAATAATCGTTGTGTAAGGTTTGCGTTCCGATGCTGGAAGTCTGTGTGGAAGATGCGGTGAATCCGTAGCCCGAGTAGGGTTCGCGTTGGCAGATGGTGTCGTAGAAGTAGTGGTCGTAGTCGGGGTTGACGGTGATGGTAAAGTTGGCGGTGGCGGAGCAGCCGTTGGTGTCGGTGAAGGTGTAGGCCATGGGGTACACGGCGGCGGAGTCGTGGAAGAAGAAGTTGTGGTTGGCATCCACCCATCCGCCTTCATACACGCCGCCAGCGGGAAGTCCCGACAGCACGATGGAAGAGTCGTGCAAGCACTCGATGTAGTCGGGGTGCGATACGGGTGGCTCGTAGTTTACGATGGTGACTTCGCCCACGGCAGTTTGGTTGTCGGCATCGGTCACGGTGACGTAGTAGGTGCCGGCGCAGAGGCCGAAGGCGGTGTCGGTAATTTGTTGAGAATCATCGCTCCAGAGGTAGGTGTAGGGTGGGGTGCCGCCGCTGGGAGTAGCCACTGCGATGGCGGCGCAGAAGATGACGGGCGGGTCGATACAGACATCGTTGCAGGTGGCATAGGTGGGTGTGCCGCCCGTGCTCTGCCAGTTGCCTCCGTCAGGGATGCGGCGGAAGGAGCTTCCCAGATAGCTCTGGGGGTTCAGCGAGGTGATATAGGTCTTGCGGCTGGCGGGAATCTGGTCGTAGGAGGGGAGAACGCCTAAAAAACCACAGTCGTTGGTGACGGGCGTGCAGGGGTAGCACGACATGCAACTGTTGCTCTGGCTGCACCAGCTGATGGCATCTTGGGGCACGCCGTTGGCATCGTAGAAGGCGAACCACCCGCCGGCATTGGGAAACCATAGGCGGCCGCCGCCGGCATCCAGGCAGTAGCGGTCGTCAATCACCACCTCCACTACGTTGCCACCGTTCTGCACCAGCAAACTGTCGGGCACGGCGGCGGCCCGGTAGCCACGCACCATGCAGAAGCCTTGCGGCGGTATCACCGTGCCGGCAGGCAAAGCAAAACCACCTCCCCAGTTGCCGGTCTGGTTGGTATTGTCGTAGGCATTATTCCCCAAAAAATAACAGGATATATCTACCGAGTCGCATTTGTGAGGATTGTATAATTCAATCCACTCTCCACCACCGCTGGTGTGATACGAACTTCCCACCATCGAACCATCGTACATCGACGGCGACAGCATCACCTCGTTGATGAGAATCGTGGGACCATTGTAATAGCACCCCTGCCCGATACAGTCGGTATTGACCGTTCCCGTGACGCTGACCGAGAGTGACGACTGAGCATGCGCCACCACCCCAATCAACAATACAAGTACAAAGGGAAGGAGTCTTTTCATTAGTTTTTTTCGGGATTTTTTAATTTTGCAAAATTACTGAAAAAAATCAATATTTCGCATAAAATCTCGAAAAAAATTTCCTTACATCTTCATCCAGCGCATCAGCTCCCGCCAAGTGACTTTTTTACCATAGAGAAGCAGTCCAATACGGTAGATTTTGGCGGCGAATTTGACGCAGAGCAAGAAGGTCAGTAGCAGTATTCCTCCCGACAATAAGAGTTCCCAGAGGGGAACACCCGACGGGATGCGATACAGCATCGCGATGGGGGATGTGAACGGGATGAACGACAGCCAGCGTATGAGTTCGTGCTGTGGCGATATGCCGCTGGCAATCACAATCAGCGAGGCGATGAGCGGTATGCTGATGGGAAGTATCAGTTGGTTGGAGTCGGTTTCGTTGTCGGTGGCCGAACCCACGCCTGCAAAAAGAGAAGCGTACATCAGGTAGCCGATAATAAAATAGAACAAGAAGCAGAAGATGAGGGTGCTGAACGGGAAGGTGTAGAAGGCCGAGATGTTGGTGAAGACGTTGCTGTCGGTAGCCACCGTGGCCCCTGCGAATCCGCCTCCGTTTTGGGCAAGCAACTCAGCGGTGGAATTGTCGGCGAACACCTGCGGGGCGATACTCCCCGCAGCGGATAAGATGATGATGATCAGTGTAATCTGTGCTACAAACTGCGTCAGTCCAGTCAAGGCCACACCTACAATTTTGCCCATCATGAAGGGGAAAGGTTTCACCGATGAGACAATCACTTCGATGATTCGGTTGGATTTTTCTTCAATCACACTGCGCATCACTTGGTTGGCGTAGGTGAAGACGAAGAAGTAGATGAGCACGCCGCAGATGATGCCCACAAAGCGGTTCATCTCCACCATCTTCTCTTTTGCCAGCCCGTCTTCATCAATCTGTAAGGTCTGTATGTCGCTGTGTGAGTTCTCTTTGATGGATTTGTAACGTTGTACATCCACGTTGAATTCCTGCTGCATGGCACGGTCGAACATAACCTCGTCCATCTGCTCAGAGATTCCGCTTTTCAGGCTCAGTGGCGGGTCTTTGTAGAAGAAAAGATTGGCACGATGCGATTGTGTGCCGCCCAAAATGTGCAGTACCGCATCACATTCTCCCTTCACGCACCTTTGTTTCATTCCCTCCAGTTCTCCGCTGGGGTATTCGAACTTGATCTTGGCGGTGTTATGGAATTTATTGATGAAATAATTGTTGTCATCCAACACATACACCGTGCAGTTCTTGTCGGTGTGATTGCTCAGATATACGGGAAGCAGAATCAGCACAACCATGATGACAGGCATGAGCAGCGTGGTGATGATAAACGATTTCTTCCTGATTCGGGTGAGGAATTCGCGTGAGATGATGACCAGTATTTTGTTCATGGCTGGTTAATGGTTTTCGTTCTGTTCTTGTATGGTGCGGATAAAAATGTCGTTCATGGAGGGCAGCATTTCACCGAAACTGAGGATGGGATAGTGGGTGATGAAGTGTTGAAGAAGGTCGTTGGCTTGATGACCCTCGGCGAGTTGCAGTTGCAAGGTGGTGGTTTGGCTGTCGGTGTCTTGGCCAATGAGTTTCATCCACTCGGGCAGGTCGCTGATGTCGGGCTGTCCGCTGAAGGTGATGTGGAAACGGTTCTCCCGGAAAGTGCGGCGCACTTCGTTGACCGCCCCATTGATGAGGACTTGTCCTTTGTTGATGAGGGCAATATCATCGCAAATCTCTTCTACCGATGCCATGTTGTGCGTGGAGAGAATGATAGTGGCGCCCTTTTCTTTCAGTTCAAGAATTTCTGATTTCAGTTGCTCCGCATTGATGGGGTCGAAGCCAGAGAAGGGTTCATCGAAGATGAGAAAGTCGGGGCGGTGCACAACGGTCACGATGAACTGCACCTTCTGTTGCATACCTTTCGACAGTTCTTCCACGCGGCGGTCCCACCACGACTCGATACCGAGTTTGTGGAACCACTGCTGGAGCGATTCGGTAGCATCTTTTTTCGACATTCCGCGCAAACGGGCCATATAGATGGCCTGTTCCGATACTTTCATTTTTTTGTAAAGTCCGCGTTCTTCAGGGAGATAGCCAATATTAGAGACGTCGGCGGAGGTGAGCGGATGTCCAAGGAAACGGATGGAGCCGCTGTCTGCCGTGTTGATGCAAGTGAGCAGGCGTATCAGGGTGGTTTTGCCCGCTCCGTTGGGACCGAGTAAACCGAAGATGCGGCCTTGGGCAATGGAGAGCGACAGGCAGTCTAAAGCCTTGTGCTTCCCGAATCTTTTGGTGACGTTTTCTACTTCAATGATGTTCATAAGCTCTCTGCAGCCGTATTCTTGCGTTTTTTCTTGCGTTTTTTCTTCTTCTTCGCCGGAGTTGCCGAGTTGGTGGCGGGCAGTTCGGTGATGGTGTTGAAGACGAAGTCTTTGGGGAGGGTCAGCTTGCCGTCCGATAGCTCATAGAGTTGGTTGATGATGATGGAGTCTTCTACCGTGTCGCGGTTCCAGGTCAGGTAGAGTTTCTTCATCTGGTTGGCGATATCCTTGGTCAGCTGTAGTTTTTCCGGTCCGTCAGGGTAGGTGGTGACCGTCTGGATCATCTGGTCCAGATAACGGCCGTACGAGCGCACCCGGATACCCGTTTTCTTGTATTCGCTTTTGGGTGAGATATGTACGGTTTCTTTTTCCTTCTCCGGTTTTGCGAAAGGGGAGTCAATGTCCAGCTGGTAGTTGGAGATGATGATGAGATGGTCCCACAGTTTCTGCCAGTAGTCCAGCGACTCTTTCTGTTTTTGGAGTTGCGGGTCGGGCTGGGCATTGTTGTTGGCTGGCTGGTTGGTTACCGTGCCAGCAGCCAAAGTCGGCGAGGTCATCGACATGGCTTTGATGATGGCCTTGGCGGCCTCGTTGCGCTTTTGCCGGTCCTCGATGGTGACGGCCTGCTCTATCATTTTTTGGATATTGCGACCGTATTCTCTGATTTCTAATTTGTTACGAGCAGTATTATATTCAGGCATGTTAGAAAAATTTGGTTGCAAAGATACTATTTAATTCGGAACTGACAGGTAGTTGGTGAATTATTCCATCTCTTCGCCCTGTTGGCGCACATCCACGATGGGGACGTTGATGACTTCGGCCAGTGCTTCGCGGAGTTTGTCGGAGTGGAGGGTGTAGCCGCTGGGCGACCACGGGTTAATACTGATAGCCAGCAGTTTGGGCTGGTGTAGCACGGTTATGCGTCCTCCTTTTTGCAGATAGGCTCTTACTGCTTGTGGGGTGGCGAAGACGCGGGTGAAATCCTTAATAATCAGTTCGGTACGATTGGCTTCGGGCTGCATTCGCAGGGTTTCGAGAATCTTGTCGCTCACAGCGCCGCTCACGAAGATTCGGTGGCCGTGTCGGTAAAGTCTTTCTTTCTGTTGTTGTAGCAGAAGGGCGGAAGGGATTTCCAGATCCACGGGCGTGCCATCTTCCGTAATGGCCCAGATGCCCTGCTCGATGCGGGCTAGTTGTGTGGCGTTAGGGATATCGGCGGTGGGCAGTTGTAGCAGGTCGTAAACGAAGCGCGTCTGGCGCACCAACTCCGGCAGGTTGGTCGATAGTGCTGCGCCGGTGGCCAATATCATGGCATCGGTGATGGCGGGTGAGGCGAGGCTCTTGCGCGACAGGGCGCCGTCAACCAGAACGGTACGAGCCCCGAGGGTGTGTAGCTCGGAGATGACATCGCGCAGCAGTCCGGTCGCCACAGGACCGGAGAGGATGACCTTGCCGGTGGTGACAGCCCGCGCGGTCACCAAGCGGCCGAGGGCGGTCTGCCACGCCGTCAGGCTCTCTATCTCAGCGGTGAGCCTGCGGGTGTGATAGAACTTCTCGGAGGTGGAAAAGAGCGTGCCAGCGGTCAGCGTAATCTCGGGTTTGGCGGTGCGGGTCACCTGATCGCAAGTCTCTCCGTCAATGCCGATGGAAGTTACGCCTACCGTATGCCCTATGCGGCTGCATCCTCGCAGCACGTAGTTCAGGCATTCCGTCTTCCCCGTGTTCTTCTCCATTCCTACTACGGCGACAGATTTGTATCGGCTAACTTCTTCTATCAGTGACATATCAACGCTTGTTCTTCAGGCTGCAAAGATAGGATTTTTTTGGCGATAATCGCTTTGTTTTTTGTCGATGGCAAAAAAAATGGCCGCTTGTAGGCGGCCGATAGATATGAATGGGTGTTGTTATTTCATCAGGAAGGGGAACTTGTCGATGTTCTTGAGGGCGATGCCAGTACCGCGGGCAACAGCCTTCAGCGGGTTTTCTGCGATGTGTACGGGCAGGTGCGTCATCTGCGAGATACGCTTGTCGAGACCGCGGAGCAGTGCGCCACCACCGGCAATGTAAATACCATTCTTGTAGATATCTACGCACGATTCTGGCGGTGTGCTTTCCAGCGTGCTCTTGATGGCACTCTCGATTTCCGAAATAGAGTGGTCGAGTGCCTGCGCGATTTCCCTGTAGTTGACTTTCACAGAGATAGGAAGCCCCTGCACGAGGTCACGGCCCTGCACTTCGTAATCTTCTGGCGGATCGTCCAAGTCCTCGATGGCCGAGCCGACTTTGATCTTGATACGTTCGGCAGTAGGCTCTCCGATGGAGAGGTTGTGCTTACGGCGCATGTAGTCGATGATGTTGTCGTTGAACTCGTCGCCAGCGATTTTGCTGGAACGGCAGGTCACGATACCTCCTAAGGCAATGACAGCCACCTCGCTGGTGCCGCCACCGATGTCGATGATCATGTTGCCATTGTCGCTCAGCACGTCCAAACCGATACCGATGGCTGCGGCCATGGGCTCATGGATCAGTCGCACCTCTTTGGCACCGGCCTGTTCAGCCGAGTCGCGAACGGCACGCTTCTCCACCTCGGTGATGCCGGAGGGGATACAGATGACCATCTTCAGTGCCGGTGGGAACAGATGTCCCTTGGTACCGGTCATCTTGATGAACTCCTTGAGCATCATTTCCGTGGCCTGGAAGTTGGCAATCACACCATCTTTTAAAGGACGGATGGTTTGAATCTCTTCGTGGGTCTTGCCATGCATCATCTGTGCCTTCTTGCCCACTGCCTTCACCTGTTTGGTGTTTTTGTCGATGGCAATGATGGAAGGCTCGTCAACTACCAGCTGGTCGTTGAGCAGAATAATGGTATTGGCAGTCCCTAAATCAATTGCGATTTCTTTTGTAAATAAAGAAGATAAACGGCGCATTGTGTTTTTAGATTTGAGATTGCAAAGGTTATTTTTTTATTTCAATTATT
>JAEEGJ010002710.1_pt1 | contig 81764 bp, 75 predicted proteins | sample 8958761 | NCBI WGS metagenome assembly JAEEGJ01 (sample SAMN16246546, study PRJNA631951) | gut metagenome | biome: gut microbiome; feature: rumen; material: RS-attached | host: Bos | place: Iran: Karaj | collected 2018-10 | reverse complement strand
CTTTTCATACTAAACGCAACGAGAAACAAACGTTCCTGTTGCATTTACTTTGAAAAGTGGCGCGCGTGTAAATAATTAGGAACTTTTTTTGAGAAATGCTTGACAAACGTAATATTTTATGATATAATAATCAAGCTGTAAAAATTACAGTTCGTATTCTAAAGACAGCTGGCAGAGTTTATACTCAGTAAGTCCCGCCGAGGAATAGCAATTGATAGAATTATCGTTGTCCATTCTGCGCTGTCGGAATGGGCATTTTTATTGCTCTCTCTGAATACGAAAAAATTCATTCGGAGGTGAATACACACTATGCCAAGCAATGCTGTACTCGAAGCAAAGAAGGCTAAGGTCGAGAAACTCACCGAGATCATCAAGAACTCTGTTTCAGGCGTTCTCGTTGATTACAAGGGTATCAATGTTGAAGAGGATACTAAGCTCAGAAAGGAGCTTCGTGAGGCTGGCGTTAACTACTTTGTAGAAAAGAACACAATGCTTCTCCGCGCTTTCAAGGAATGCGGTATCGAGGGCTTTGAAGAGGCTCTCAACGGTACAACTGCTCTCGCTGTTTCAAACGACGATCAGACTGCTCCCGCAAGAATCCTCGGTAAGTTTGCTGAGAAGGCAGGCGATGAGAAATTCAATCTGAAGGCTGGTTACATTGAAGGTGAAGTTTACGATCAGGCTGGAGTTGTTGCTCTTTCTAAGATCCCTTCAAAGGACACCCTTCTCGCTCAGCTCGTTGGCTCTCTCCAGGGCCCACTCCAGAAGCTGGCTGCTACTCTCAACGCTGTTGCAGACAAGAAGAAGGAAGAAGAAGCTGCTTAATTGCTGCTTAGTCTTTCAAACACGTTTTGCGGGGATATGCTCCGCAGCTTAAAATCACAGCCCGATAAGGGCAAATACTATTAAAAAGGAGATTATTATCATGGCTTCTGAGAAGATCACAAAATTTGTTGAAGATATCAAGACTCTTTCTGTTCTTGAGCTTTCTGAGCTCGTAGACGCTATCCAGGAGGAATTCGGTGTAACAGCTGCTATCGCTGCTGCTCCTGCTGCTGGCGGTGCTGCTGGTGCTGGCGCTGCTGCTAAGACAGAGTTCGACGTAATCCTTGCTTCCTTCGGTGATGCTAAGATGGGCGTTATCAAGGTTGCTAAGGAAGTTCTCGGACTTGGCCTTAAGGAAGCTAAGGAGATAGTTGAGGCTGCTCCTAAGGCTATTAAGGAAGGCGTTTCTGAGGCTGAGGCTAACGAGCTCAAGGCTAAGTTTGAAGAGGCTGGCGCTACAATCGAAATCAAGTAATTATTTCGAAAATTTTTACAAAAAATGGCTGTACTTTCGGGTGCAGCCTTTCTTGTTTGATATGATATAAAGCTTTTACTGCTCATTGTTTATGCCGACAATATTGTTTATAAATTGTTGACTTACGTAGTGAACTGTGCTATAATTTATTGGGATATGATTTTAGTCATGGTATTGTTAAGCGTGTATTTTCTGTAAGCTCCAAGTCAGGATTTTATGTCATGAAAAGGGGCAAAAAGGAGGCATTACTATGAAAAAAATTGCAGCATTTATCGGTTCGGTGGTTCTAACAGCAGCTTTTATAACAGCTCCTGCCACCTTTGCAGCTTCAGTCGGTAATACAGTCAGAATAGAGACACAAAAGCAGGCTATCAGTGAGCACCAGTTAGTTATGTATTCAGACAGTGTTATAAAACTTGTCAATAAGGAAAGACGTAACAGAGGACTTGTTGAGCTTAAAATGTTCCCGAAACTCAGTAAATGTGCGGATATTCGAGTTAAGGAGACTACCGCATACTGGAGTCATCAGCGTATAAATGGAAAATCGGGACTTGATGTCTTCGACGAGCAGAATCTCAACTGGTCAAATATCGCAGAAAATATCGCGAAGGGCTCTCCGAACCCTGAAAGCGTTATGAGTGGCTGGATGAATTCGACCGCTCACCGCGACAGCATACTTAATCCGAATTATAGATATATCGGAGTCGGTTGTGCTAACTTTAATGGCGTATTCTACTGGACGCAACTGTTTATGAGTTCTTTCAGCGAGTATAGCTATGCCTATCTTCCAGAAAATCACGGCGAGCTTAACGATGATGGTATCGTAGATGCGGTAGATGCAGCCATGGCATTGAAGGATTATGCATCGATATCCTCAGGCCATTCTGGAACTCTTGACCAGAATAAGCGAGCTCGCGCTGATATGAACAGCGACGAAGTAGTTGATGCTGTGGATGCTGCTATTATCCTCGGCATCTATGCGGATAATTCTTCACGCTGAACAATTGATAATTAATTAATGTATTGGCGTTCTTTAGCCTGTTCCTCTTAGCGAAACTTAATATTCTTATATAACCCGAGGGCATAACGTCTTCGGGTTAAGTTATTTAGCAAGCTGCCTCAGTAAATGATCTATTTTTAGCTTATCTATGACTTCATCGCTATACTTATTAAGTCTGCTCTTTTTCTCTATTCTAATTTACTTCTTTCAATTTAGATGCTTGGTTTGATTTCAGCATTCTTTATGTCGGATGTTAATATAAACTTAAAAATGTTTTTTATATACTGTAAATAATTAAAGCTATGCTTGACAAAGTTAAATAAATAAAGTATAATTAATATGATGTATTATTAATTCTACTATTTTCTCTAATTGAATAAAAAGAAATCAACATGTGAAAGCGTACGGTTCCATTGTGTATTTCTTTTTATATATGAAATCATGGATTCGATTTATGATTTCAAATAATTATTAGTATCACAAAATGATTCAGACAGGACTAAACAATGAGAATTACATTCAAAAAAGTAGCTGCTGTTCTTGCACTTGCTGCAATCGCAGCTGTATCTTCAGTATCTTTTGCTTCTGCAAAACAGGGTTCCCCTGATATTGGCCTTTGGTATTATGGTGGAGGCAATTTTTTTGCAGGTGATGTTTATTCAAAGTACTCACCACAGGCTGAAGGCGATACAACATGGCACTCTGCTTCTGTAAAAAATGGAAAGACTGGCGATACAGATTCTGAGACAAAGTATGACGATGGTGAGTGGGCATATGCAACAATTGGATGGTCAAAAGAAATAGATCATTCATACTATAATCACGATTAATTAAAAATTATATTCAAAGTCGGTGTCTTTAATGATGCCGACTTTACATTTTTTATATTTGGAGAATCAACATGAAAAAAAGAATGTTTGTATATGTTTCTTTTATGATATGCCTTTTGCTATTGTTATTTTATGAATTTCTTGTATTTTCTTTTTATAACACCAATCATATCTACAATGGCCGAAGTGGAATTACTGCCACTAAATCAGATGATATGACTAATAAAGCATATATATCTTTAATAGAAAAAGCAGCAGAATCTACAGGGGATGATATAATAATATATATTCAGACACCCAAAGGTGATATATATTATGTAACCGATACCGTTCCATCTGACCTTGATTTATTGGTAGAAGGCGGAAACAGTAGTATTTCTCCTGGTGAGGTTTTATCTGAGAATAAAGAAGAAAGTACAAGATATTTATACAACTTTAACTGGTATGATGATAGTATCAAAATCTGTTCTATACAGGATGCAGCAGAACAGGATCTTGATATATCGTATTTGCTTGTAAAGTCTTCCGATATTGAACAGATCACATCATATTTATCTAACAATAATATTGAAGTAAGTACAGAAATAGGAGCAACAGTTGCCGAGGATATGACATCATTGATTTCTATTATTGTATCAGCAATGTTTTTATTAGGGATAACGTTAATCTATTATGCATTTACTAGAAAGAATGATATAGCTGTAAAAAAATCACTGGGATTCAGCAACGCAGAGATTTTAAAGTTTGAATTCAAACAATTCATATCTACAATCCTGGTTATTACCGTTATATTTATTATAACTGCATTTATAGGATTAAGTGTTGCTTTTGATATGGGATCATCTTTTATATTCATGTTGAAAATTTCATGGAAACTTATACTATTTGTGATCGGAGTTTTTCTTATTATTAATATATCGTTCCTTCTCATTGCATCAAGCTGCAAAGTGGAGGATATTAAAGGAAAGAACAGCAGCAAGGGGTTGTTTCGATTTATATGTATCGTTAAAACAATCGTATTTGTCGTACTGGTAGTAAATCTTTCTCAAATGGCAACTCCGGTAATGAAAACGATAAGCGGATATCGTATGATGGCTAAAACAACAGAAAAGCTGAATGGATACTATAAAACAAAAGTATATTCGTTAGTTGAAGATCCTGAAAAATGCATGGATTCATACCGTGAAAAGATTGAAGGATTCTATAAAACAATGCACGATGAATATGGATGTATCCTCGCAGACGGAAAAGGTGAAGCTGTAGAGGGGTTTAAGGGTAGATTGTCGGTTACGGTAAATGATAATTATATAGAATTCTGCAATGTATTGGATAAAGAAGGAAAAAAATACACCGCATCTGATTTTTCCGAAGAAAAATTATCAGTTTTGTTCCCTGAAGAAAACGAATATGATTATAAACGTATATTAAAACTGTGCTGTAATTATTATAAAATAGAAGATGAAGATATTGATATACGATATTATGATGCATTAAAAAGCAGTCTTTTTTCATTTGACATAAACAATAGCACTGATAATAACGGTTTCTACACTGATGTAGTAATAATAGTATCTTCTCCAAAGCTTGATCCCCGTGCTGCAGAGTCTCTTTACTCCAAAATGTGCGGAAGTATGTTTTTTAAGTGTGACAATACAGAGGATACCTATTCTGAGATATATCCTATAATCAGCGAATTCGGACTTGAACATATTTTACTAAAAACCCCTTCTGTTACTGATGATTTTAAAATGACATTAAAAAGCCAAAAACAATTGCTTATATATCAATCAATCGTAGCTTTAACATATTTCGTATTTATTATTATATTAATGCTTTATTCATCAATATTGTATTATATTAATAACGCTAAAGATATATCTGTTAAATTGCTGAATGGAAATAGCTTTTTATCTATCTTCGGATATCGCATGATATTTAAGGCAACTATAATTGTACTGTTTGGAGCACTTAGTTTCTTTATTAAATATAACATTATATTTGCTTTTGTACTTGTTTTGATCGAACAGATTATATTTATAATAGAAATGAAAAAGAATTCAGTTAAACGAATAACTGATGTTCTAAAAGGAGAATAAAAATGGAAGCAATACGTCTTGAAAATATATGCAAAAAGTTTGGGAATAAACTCATTTTTGACAATTACTCACTAACAATAAATCAAGGTGAATTTGTAAGCATTATAGGCGAAAGCGGAAAAGGTAAAACAACTTTATTGAATATAATTGGAATGTTGGAACGACCTGATGCAGGAAATGTAATAATAAAGGGTGTCAATAACCCATTTTTTACACAAAGTTCAGGACGTAAGCTTTTAAGGAACAATATTATATATTTATTTCAGAATAATGGTTTAGTTGAGTCTGAAACAGTTAAATATAACCTTGAAATCTGTAATCAGTCGATGTCAAAGCGAGATATGCAGAGTCAAATGAAGGAAGCTCTAAAAAACGTAGGATTAACAGAGACAGATTTAAAAAGAAAAATATACGAACTAAGCGGAGGAGAACAACAACGCGTGGCAATAGCAAGAATATATTTAAAACCAGCTGATATAATTCTTGCTGATGAACCAACAGGTAGTTTAGATCATCATAACAGAGACATTATTATGAATTTGATTCGTAATTTCCATAAGGAAGGTAAAACAATTGTTGTGGTTACGCATGATAAGGAGGTGGCGGAGTGTTCTCAAAGAGTAATAGAGCTTTAATCTATAAAGTTGTTTTGGGATTAATAGTCTTGTTCTTTATTATCTTTCATTTTAATTTTAAAATAATTGTAGTAAAAGGTTCTTCAATGGCTCCAACATACCACGACAAAGAAATCTTAATTGCGGCTCGCAATACTGAAAACATACTTACAAACAGTGTAATAATATTCTGCGACAATACAAATACAGTATGCATAAAAAGAGTGATCGCTAAGCCTGGTGATACGGTTTCATTGAAAAAAAACAATGTTCAAGTTAATAATTACCAAATAAGTAATATTCAATATGAGGGAAAAGAAATAGTTTACAAACTAAAAAAAGATGAATATTATGTTGTTGGAGATAACTCAAAAAACAGTTATGACAGCAGAGAATACGGACCAATTAAATTAGACCAAATAAAGGGTGTCATACTATGAACTGGAGTATTTTATGAAAAAGAAGTTATTTTATATACTATTGATACTAGTTATCCTTATAAATTCTTATGGATGTAAAAATGCTGATAAAACTATTAATCGAGTTACAATAGCAGGTTATGGACTTGATGACGAAACGTTACAATATATTAATCTTTGTCAGAAATCAAATCCAGAAATAAAAATAGAAATCAAAGATTATCAGAAATATGGAAAAACAGATGAGGCAATAAAGCAATTAAAAATAGATCTAAATACAGGAAACTGTGGAGATCTTTTTATTTCATCCAATTATTTTTATTTATCCGATTATTTTGATTATAGTATTTCTCGAAATCTGAATGAATTTCAAGAAATAAATGAAATCAAAGATAAAATGTTGCCGAACATTCTTCAGAGCATAGAGACAAATGGAGAAATTTATGAGATATATCCATTTTATACAATTAATTGTTTTGCCGCTAAAAAGAATGTCATAAATTCGGAACAATGGAACAGAAAAGGCATATTAGATATCTTGAATAGGGCGGTGGATAATGATACTAATTTATTTGGGAACAATTCTGATACAAAATTACAAAGTTTGATTATTTCAGAGATTTGCCACGATTATGATGAAGGAAAGTCTCTTGACAAAAATTGGTATTCTAAATTAATTGAAGCAAGTATTCAACTTTCAAAATTAGAAAAAAACTCTATCGTAGATTATTCAGATGAGTTAATATTTAAGAATAATCAAGTAATCTGTCGTGAAGCTAATATAGACTCTTTTGAAAATTATTATTATCTTAAAAAAGCATATTTTGATGATGACATCTCCTTATTAGGTGATGCATATGATAAAAACACAGTTTTAATCAACCCAGAAATTAAGTTATCTATTCTATCAAACTCATTAAATAAAAATTCAGCGTTGAAAATAATCACATATTTTATGAGCGAAGAATTTCAGAAGATTGTAGCGTGTTCAAATGCTTTCCCAGTATTTATCAATGAATTTAATGCTATGTATAATAATACTCTGCAAGAAAACATTTATGATGAAAATGGGAATGTTCTTGAAAAAAAGGACGGAATGTATATAGTAAATGGAAATGAAATCAAATTTGATCTTCCTGTGAAAAGAGATTTGGAAGAAATATATAGCTTATTAACCTCTGTTAATAAACTAAAAAAACAAAATTACAATTTGCGAAAAGAAATATTAAGTGAAATAAGTTATTCGTTTGATTCCGATAAAGAACCCGAGCAAATATTTGATGATATTAATAATATTTATAATACATATGTATCTGAAAATCAAAAATAAACTTACGACAAAAAGTGGATATCGTTATATACTACATATAGTTATTTGATGATTATGTCGTAATAACATATAGTCCAAACGCTGTTAACAAAAAGTTAATAATTTGTGAATTGTCAGAAAGCGGTATTGCGGTTTTGTTTAAATTGTGCTATACTTTAAGTTGAGACAGTCTTATCGGGGTTAAGATTTAATAAAAGGAGGACTGTAACATGAAAAATAAAAGAATTATGGCAGCAATAACGGCTGCACTCCTAGTTGGAGGATCATTAACAACAGTTACACTGCCAACTAATGCAGCACAACATGTTTCATGCATAACAGTAGAAACTGATGAATTTACCAAGCCAGAAAGTTATACTCAGTTTGGAATAATATATGATATTTACAAGGATCACGCGGCAGTAAGGTCGCTGACATCTGAATATCGTGAAAAAACAGAAAAATTTGACATCGTTATACCAGATACAATTAAGGGCGTACCTGTTACAGAAATTAACGGAACCGCTATCTATGGCACTAAGATTGAGAACGTTTCGTTCGGAAGAAACATTAAAACTATCGGAAGCTACGCTTTTGAAGGCTGCACTGAGCTCAGAAGCATAGAGCTACCTGAAGAGCTTGAGTATATCGGCAGCGGCGCTTTCTATCGTTGTGAGAAAATGGAAAAGATAATGTTTAACAGAAAGCTTATCAGCATAGGAAGAAATGCTTTCGCGCTATGTTCGGGGCTTACCTCTGTGCAGTTTCCTGACAGCCTTGTCAAAATTGACGAAAGTGCTTTTGAGAGCTGCACTTCCATATCAGAGATAAGTTTCGGCAGAGGGCTAGAGTTTGTCGGTGAAAATGCTTTTCAAAAGTGTGAGGCTCTCAAAAATATCAAACTTGGCGACAGAATCAAGACACTGGGTTGTAATGCGTTTTACGATAAGAACATGAGCAGTTTTGAGATACCTGCAAGTGTTGGTATACTTAACGGTTGTCCTTTATCGGCATATAAAAGCGATGATGAGCCGAAGGAAGAGGATACTGTTATAATAATCAAGAATCCGAATTGCATTCTGAGAGAAAATCTCAGCGATTGGAGTAGCTTTATAATCGTCTGCTCAGAGGGCTCTGTTGCGCAGTCATTTGCAGAGGAGAACGGAATAAGATTCTGCACTCCTGAGCAGTATGCAAAAGGCGAGTACGAAAAGAAGCTTGATTCGACACAGACGAAAAAACGTGAAATCTTCAGTAATGAAAACATACGCTGGTGCAAAGCTGACGAAGGTTATGAGATATTTGACATCAGAATGAATGACGGCGAAGAAATAATCATTCCAGACGAAATAGACGGAGTTCCAGTTGTTGCGGTCAGCAATTACGTTGGTAGCAACAGGAACAATGCCAAGGTTAAGAAGGTTCAGATTGGAAATAATGTCCGGACAGTATGGGATGGTTCATTTTATTCGTTCCCTGCACTTGAAGAGGTAGTTATCGGCAAAAGCCTTGAAAAGATTAATATGTATACATTTTATGGATGCCAGTATCTAAAAAAGATAACTTTTGAGGAAGGCTGTAATTTGAAAACTATCAGTTCATCCGCAATCTATGCAGATGAGCTGAAAAGACTAGTTCTGCCAGAGAGTGTTGAATACGTGGAAAGAATGGCTGTTAACTCAACATATCGCGACGAGGTTGATGGTTTAAGAGTTGCAGTTCTCAATCCAGACTGTTACTTAGAGCCGAGTTCAATAAGAGGTAATAATAAGACAATAATTTTTGGCTATAAGGACTCCACAGCAGAGAAGTATGCAAGCGATTATGGCCTCAAATTCATGAGACTTGATCCTGATAAGGAATTTGACGAATCCATGCTGGAGATTGACGTTGAGGATATACCAGTAAGCTATGATGATCGTACTGCGGGCGATGCCAACTGTAATGGTCAGATTGAAATGGGTGATGCTGTCCGTATCATGCAGGCTCTTGCAAATCCTGATAAATATGGTCTCAATGGTAGTGATGAAAGACATATTACCAAACAGGGTGTTATAAACGGGGATGTTTATCAGCCGGGAACAGGAATTACTTCACTGGATGCGTTGTGGATACAGGGCTATATTGTTGGAGATTATAAAACACTTTAATGTAATGAAAAATGCGTAAAGGAATTTCCTTTACGCATTTTTGTCGCAAATAACAAGAGCGTGAGAAATCACGCCCTTGATTTTTAAAGATTAGAATGAAAAGTACGAGAAATGACGTCATCCTGCTGTTCTTTTGTGAGCTTTACGAAGTTTACTGCGTATCCCGAAACTCTTACGGTGAGCTGCGGATACTTTTCAGGGTGAGCCTGCGCGTCAAGGAGAGTTTCGCGTGTAAAAACGTTTACGTTAAGGTGGTGTCCACCCTTTTCAACGTAGCCGTCAAGAAGCTCAATAAGGTTATCGACCTGTTTCTGGTTATCCATTTATATTCCTCCTGTTACTTAAATGTGCATTATTAACTGATCATAGATCAGTGTCATCTGGTTCAAGTTCAGTTGGTTGGCAACAGGCACCCTTAGTGCCGCATATATCCGTGCTTTTTACGTTATCTACTTTCAGCTCTGAGCCGTTTCCAGATACTATATTTACATGACCGCTGCCCTGTGACATGAGCTGATCTATAAGGTCTGCAAGCTCAGCAGGGGCGTTTGTTTTTTCAGGAGATGTCATATCATTCACCTCTGAGTTTATCAAGGTCGAGATCTCCTGCAAATACTTCCATATCTTTTCCAAGTGCATCGGGAACTATGGAGAATGTGTTGGAGATACCGTCCTGTGCATGTCTGAAGGGCAGTTTAGCTACGGATGAGAGGGAAGCTACCGCGCCATGAGTATCTCTTCCGTGCATTGGGTTAGCTCCCGGAGCGAGTGGCACGCCCTGCTTTCTTCCGTCGGGAGTATTACCTGTCTTTTTGCCGTAAACCACATTTGATGTGATAGTGAGGATAGACATTGTAGGAACACTGTCACGGTAGGTGTGGTGCTTTCTTACGCAGTCCATAAATCTGCGTACCACTTCTACTGCCAACTGGTCAACACGATCGTCGTTGTTGCCATATTTCGGGAAGTCACCCTCTATCTCGTAGTCAACAACTACGTTCTTTGTAACGCTTGTGACGTTGCCTGCCTTGTCCTTTATTTCGATGTCTCTGCGAACAGGTTTTACCTTTGCATATTTTATAGCAGAAAGTGAATCAGCAACTACTGAAAGTCCTGCGATGCCTGTTGCAAAGTAGCGCTTTACGTCTCTGTCATGGAGAGCCATCTGAAGTCTCTCATAACTGTATTTATCGTGCATATAGTGGATAACGTTGAGAGTGTTAACGTAGAGCCCTGCAAGCCACTCCATCATATCCATGTATTTTTCCCAAACATCATCGAAATCAAGGTATTCCGAATCAACAGGTCTGAACTTAGGGCCTACCTGTATGCCTAGGCGCTCGTCTACACCGCCGTTTATAGCGTAGAGGAGGCACTTTGCAAGATTTGCTCTGGCTCCGAAGAATTGCATTTCCTTGCCTACTACCATAGATGATACACAGCATGCTATAGCATAATCGTCACCATGCACTACCCTCATCATATCGTCGTTTTCATACTGTATGGATGATGTCTTGATAGACATTTTAGCACAGTATTCCTTGAACTTTCTCGGAAGCTTTGTTGACCAGAGTATAGTCATGTTCGGTTCGGGAGCAGTACCGAGATTTTCAAGAGTGTGAAGATATCGGAAGCTGTTTTTGGTTACAAGGTGGTGACCGTCAACGTCAACACCGCCGATAGATTCTGTTATCCATGTTGGATCTCCTGAGAAGAGCTCATTGTACTCGGGGGTACGTGCGAACTTCACGATACGGAGTTTCATGATGAAGTGGTCAATAAGCTCCTGAGCCTGTTCTTCGGTGATGAGTCCTTTATCAAGGTCACGCTGAATGAATATATCAAGGAAAGTTGATGTTCTTCCGAGAGACATTGCTGCACCGTTTTGCTCCTTTACAGCAGCTAGATATCCGAAGTAAAGCCACTGAACGGCTTCTTTAGCATTAGCAGCAGGTTTTGAGATGTCAAGACCATATATTTCTCCCAGTTTTTTCAGCTCCTGCAATGCGCGGACTTGTTCTGCAAGTTCCTCTCGGAGGCGGATATTTTTAGAAGTCATTCTTACAAGTGAAGTATCTATCTGGTGCTTTTTGTCCTCAATGAGTCTGTCCACACCATAGAGGGCAACTCGTCTGTAGTCGCCTATGATACGTCCTCTGCCGTAGGCGTCGGGAAGTCCGGTGAGTATAGCAGAATGACGTGCCAGTCTCATTTCAGGAGTGTATGCGTCGAATACGCCCTGATTGTGTGTCTTCCTGTACTTTGTGAAGATCTCAACTACATCGGGATCAACTTCGTAGCCATATTCCTTGCAAGCCTGCTGAGCCATACGGATACCGCCGAAAGGCTGTAAGGAACGCTTGAAGGGCTTGTCAGTCTGAAGTCCTACGATTTGTTCCAGGTCTTTATTGAGATAGCCTGCATCGTGTGAAATTATTGTTGATATGATCTTAGTGTCCATGTCGAGGACTCCGCCTGCTTCACGTTCCTGACGTGAAAGGTCCATGACCTGTTCCCATAGCTTCTTCGTAGCCTCTGTAGGTGGCGCAAGAAAGCTCTCATCGCCCTCGTAAGGAGTGTAATTCTTCTTGATGAAGTCTCTGACGTTTATAGAACTGCTGCTCCAGCGTCCTTCTGTGAAACCGTCCCATTCCTTAGCCCATGAATTGACCATAACACATTACTCCTTTAAATATTAATATCTATAGTAATCTTACCACTTTGCTTCATGATTGTCAAACCGAATGTTGTACGAAAAAACTGAAAAAGGGGCTATTTCGTTTTATCAGATTACAAAGTCAGCTCCTCGTTGAGAAAGAGGATACAATGCTTTACGGTGAATAGAAGAATTTCGCGGCATGAAATCTGCCGCGTATCAAAATGTTGAAAAATTGTTTGAGTGATTTGTGCATTTGATAGAACTTCAAGATGAACTGGCTTGATAGCTTAGAAGTTGATGTTTGTTTCACTCGTTTACTGTATATCAGGTGAGCTTGTCGTATATTGTTTGTAGAAATTATCAGCTGTCAGCTAGTAATGTTATTTTACGAATGCCTGAGAATCATGTTCTAGTCTTCGATATATTCGGCAACTGCATCATGTAACTCGATAAATGGATCTTTCTTTAAGGATTCTCATGTAGCTGTATTAATTATATCCAGTCTTCCGAGACTGAATTCACTGTAGCCATCTATAAGCTCCATTATGCGGTAAATAATTTCCGAAGTCACGGAGTTGAGTTCTTCTTTTGATGCGTGTTTTTCAAATAATGCAAAAGTAACGCAGTTTTCACGGATATTTTTTATCGCTTTAAAAAAATCTGTTTGGAAACGATTCATATTATTTCTTTTTTGATTGTTTCTGTTTCTTTGGCTTTTTTGCAGCTTTAACAGAAGGCTTATCGCAGCTTGCTTCGGGAGATGCTATACCGAGTTCCTCTTCCTTGCTTTCTAGGACGCGGAAACTTAGCTTATAAAATGTGGCTGTCAACGGAACACCAAGTATCATACCTAGAACGCCGAAAAGTCCACCGCCTATGGTAACTGCTGCGAGAGTCCATATGCTTGGAAGCCCAACACTGCCTCCGACTACTCTTGGGTATATGATATTTCCTTCGAACTGCTGTAGAACGATAAGGAAAATAACGAATATCAATGCCTGCATAGGGTTAACGGTAAGGATTATGAAAGCGCTTATTCCTGCACCGAGGAAAGCTCCGACTATAGGGATAAATGCAGTAACACCTACAAGAGTTCCAGACATTGCCGCATATGGCAGCCTAAGCAGTTTCATTCCTATGAAGCAGAGTGAGCCGAGAATAATAGCTTCAACGAACTGTCCTGCAAAGAAGCTCTGAAACGTAGTATTTGCTGTCTTCAGAACAATAGTGCTCTTTTTGTTGAAATCATCGCTGAAATATGCGCGTCTAATACGGTTTGCGTCCTTTATGAGCTTATCTTTACGTAAAAGCATATATATTGCGAATATAATGCCGAGGACGAGGTTGGCTACAGCGGAAGTAAGACCTCCTATTATGCCCATTGCTGAGCTTAATATGCCTGCAAGTCCTGATGTGAGAATCTTTGAAGCCTTTTCGGCTATATTTGCCCAGTCGAATTCAAGTGAGCTTATCTGTTCCTGTATCTCAGGGTATTCTTTGAGCTTGCCCGTAATGAAGTCCTTTGCGTTGGCGAAGGAAGGAGGTATCTCAGCATAGAGCACTCCAAAAGCCTTTCCGATTTCTGGGATGACTATGTACATTATAAGCACTATTACGGCTATGGCTATGGTGAATGTAGCTGCTATGCAGAACGGTCTGCGTGTGCGTTCAATCAGCTTTGAATTGCTTTTAGGGAAGTATATTTTTTCAAAACGGTTCATGATTATATTAAAGATATAGGCGATAAAAAAGCCTATAACCAATGATTTGAGGGCTCCGAGGAATACTGATACGAAGTTTGACAGCACCGAGAAGTTCTGACTAATAACACAGACCGTAATTGCAAGGACTGCTATGAATATATACCGTTTTATCTCACGTTTTTCCATAATTGCTGCCTCCTGATATTGTGAAATACTGATATAATTATATATCAATATGGTGTATTTGTCAATTTAGCGTGTAAATGATTAATAATCAGTGTAGAGATGTCACTGATTATATCTGCATGTTAAGTACTGTTATTTGCAAATAAAACTGAATTAACAAACTACTTGACCGAATGCAAGTTTCATGTTATAATAATATAAATAGTCCCGAAATTCGGGGGATTTATACGATTTATACGCCATTGAGCGATATTTCGGGCGGTTTATCTTATTATTGACCGCTATTATATGCTATATGCGAACGGAGGTCATTGTAATGCCAGGTTTAGATGATTATGCACCTGCTGTCAGAAAGGTCATGACACTTTTTTATGTCATTGATACTTCGGGAAGCATGCAGGGCAGCAAAATAGGACAGGTTGAATCAGCTCTTGAGGAAGTAATGCAGACTCTTCAGGAGATAAGCGATGAAAGCGACGATGCTGAGATTAAAATTGCAGTTCTTGAGTTCTCAACAGGTGCTTCATGGGTAACTCCCGAGCCGGTTTCGCCTGAAGGATACCGTTTCAAGACATTTGAAGCTTGTGGCGTTACCGATCTTGGTGCTGCTTGTAAAGAACTTGACAAGAAGCTTTCAAGGAATGAGTTCTTGCAAACTGCTGCAGGTGCTTATCCACCTGTAATATTGCTTTTCAGCGATGGTGGCCCTACGGATAACTGGGAGAGCGGACTGGACGCCCTCAAAAAGAACAACTGGTTCAAACGTTCTATAAAGATAGCTTTTGCTATCGGCGATGATGCTGACAAGGATGTTCTTGCACGTTTCTCGGGAAGTTCGGAAACTGTTCTCGATGTTAAGAACAAGGATCAGCTCCGTCTTATGATTGAAAAAGCCAGCGTTATTACAAGTGTTTTCGCAAGCCATTCAAGTACAGTAGACAGTGAAACAGATCCTGTTGAGATATCCAAGCAGCTTGCAGATGACGTTAAAGCTCAGACAAACGAAGCTCTCAGCGAAGAAAATACCGCTGACTGGGATGAATCTGACTGGTAAGGTGAGTTTATGCAGAGATTATTATCCTTTGCTCAAACAAGTATTGGTGCTTCACATCTGAACCGAGGACTTGTTTGCCAGGACAGCTCTGCTTGTGCGGATAATGAGAAATATTCCTTTGCGGCTGCTGCAGATGGGCATGGAAGCTTGTGCTATCTCCGTACAGACAGAGGTTCTAAATTTGCAGTGGAATGTGCGGAGGACTGCGTAAGAGAGTTCCTTGAAGGACTCGAAAATGCAGAAGAAGTCCTTGCCGACGAGCGTCAGCGCGAACAGCTCTTCAATCAATTGTGGAGAAGCATAATTGCACGCTGGCACGATAAGACCGAGCAGGACTTTAAGAACGATCCGTTTTCTGAGGAAGAGTTGGATCGTATTCCCAAAAAGTTTGCAAATTACCGTACAAGATATGAAGCCGGTGATTATTTAGGTGCTTATGGAACTACATTACTTTTTGCAGTAGTCACCAGGAACTATGCTTTTGGAGCTCAGATAGGTGATGGAAAATGCGTAGTAATTGACGGCGACAGCAATGTTTTTGCTCCTGTCCCCGAAGATCCGCGTTGCTATGAGAATGTTACGACTTCTATGTGTCAGGATGATGCTGCTCTTTCAGCGAGATTTTTCTATCTTCCTAAGGGCCTTATGCCAGCGGCTGTATTTCTGTGCTCGGACGGTGTGGAGAACTCATACTGGAATGAGGAACAGCTTTTCTGTTTCTTCCGCGGACTTGCCCTCACTATCGTGGAAAATGGTATGGAAGAGGGAATTTCACAGCTTGCGGAGTTCCTTCCATCTATGTCAAAAAAAGGAAGCGGTGACGATGTCACTTGTTCTGGTATCATTGATATTACAAAGCTGAACTCTTGCTCTGACGGAATTCGTGAGGATCTTGAGGTGGCTTCACTTGCAGCTGCATCAACAGTAGGTGAATCTCTTGAAGCAGAGGAAATAGAGTATGACGATGAGGAACTGCAGCAGGTAATATCCGATGTAATCTCAGATAATGAAGCGGTTGACGGCGAGGAAGAGACTAATGAGACTACAGTGGAGCCTTCTGATGAAACTGACAGCGAAGAGTAAATAGTAATTAGAAATTAATATGGAACGCTGCATGTGGTGTTCCGTTATAGGGGGCGCACATCGTGCGCCCTTTTTGTGACTTGCCGTGAGACAAAAGGCAACAATTATTCTATACTATTTTAAGGATGCATACAGAGGAGGGGATATCTATGCAGGAAGTTTTGCAACTGATGCCCAGAGCTGGTATAAAAGTGTTCAGAACCCTTAAATATTACATCTGAGGAGAGATACAATGGAAACTCCTATATATGACTTTTTGCGGAGCTATGCCGATTCTGAAACGCTCCGCGCACATATGCCAGGGCATAAGGGCGTTTCTCCTATTGGGGAGCTTGCTGAGCTCTACAACTTAGATATCACGGAGATAAAAGGGGCGGACAGCCTTTTTGAAGCCGATGGCATCATTGCCAGGAGTGAGGCGAACGCTTCGCAACTGTATGGGACTGCCGCAACGGTCTATTCTGCTGGCGGCTCTACTCTCTGCATTCAGGCTATGCTTGCACTTATGAAACAGGAAAAACGTCGTATCATAGCTGTGCGCAATGTTCACCGTGCCTTTCTCAATGCGGCTGCATTGCTTGGACTTGATGTTCAGTGGCTTCTTCCCGAGTACAGTGAAGGCATACTGTCCGGCAGGATTATCTTGCCAGATGTCGAGGCGGCATTAGCGGCCTCGGCAGAGAGGGCCTGCGTATATGTTACTTCACCTGACTATACGGGAAGGATTGCGGATATAGCTGCACTGTCAGCGCTGTGTCACCAATATGGAGCTAAGCTTCTTGTGGACAATGCTCACGGTGCTCATCTCGCTTTTTTTGAAGAAAGCCTGCACCCGATAGCTCTTGGAGCGGATCTTTGCTGTGATTCGGCACATAAAATGCTCCCTGCGCTTACAGGAGCGGCTATGTTACACACTTCATGTAATGAATATGCACATAAACTTAAACAGGCAATGAGCCTTTTCGGTTCAACGAGCCCGTCATACTTGGTAATGGCTTCGCTTGATCTTTGTAATCGCTATATTTATGAAAAGATAAGGTGCGATATCGCTGCAGCGTTGCCACGCATTGCTAAGCTCAGAGAAAGCTTTTCAGACAGTCTCATATTTACGAAGTCCGAACAATTCCACATTACCATAAAAGCTGCTGAAAGCGGCTACAGTGGAACAGAGCTTGCGGAGCTTTTACGTGATAATGATGTTGAGTGTGAATACGCTGACGAGGAACTGCTTGTGCTGTTGATGTCGCCTTTCTCGCTTGGTGAGGACTATGTTCGGCTTCAAGCGGCTCTTGAGATCGCGGTATCGAAAGCTTCACGATACGAAAGGAGAACATCAGATTTTCGGCTGAATCTTCCCAAAGTGGCATGTAGCATTCGAGAAGCTGTCTTTGCTCCTTCCGAGGAGATAGCGGTGGAGGGATCAGAAGGGAGAGTATGCGCTTCCGTAAAAGTGCCCTGTCCTCCTGCAATCCCAATAGCAGTAAGTGGAGAAGTAATAGACCGACAGTGTATGGAAATATTTCGTGCATACGGCATAAAAAGCGTTATTGTGTTGAAAAATTAGCTGAAGCTATTGCAATTTACAGGTATTTGTGTTAAAATGAGATATATTATTTTTGTGGAGGTACTGCCATGAGCGATATGAACGAAAAGGAGCTTGACGGGCTCGAGGAAGAAGAGGATATTGAAAACTACATCACTCTTACGGACGATGATGGAAATGAAGTTTCCTTTGAGATAATCGGAACAGTTGAATACGAGGAGCACCTCTATGCGGTACTTCTGCCTTTTGATGACGAAGATGACGAGGTCGTTATTCTTGAGGTTATTCCTGGCGAAGTTCCTGAAGAGGACGATTTTGTATCGGTAAATGACGATGAGCTTCTTGGAAAGGTATTTGAAGAATTCAAGAAGAACTACGACGGAGAATATGAATTCGAGTAACAAGCTGAAACTGCTTGAACAATGCAGACAAAACTGAACACAGAAAAAGGCGCACAAACGTGCGCCTTTAATAGTATAGTATGATTATTGAAGGACGTTATAATATATAGTCCTTTTTTCAATCCATGTATCTACTTTTCTGCGTGATAAGATAAGTATTCTTCGTCATGTTCAAAAGAATATTACATTGTCCAGCCCTAAAAGCATGTTTCAGATTTGACAGAGGCATACAAGTTAACGAATAAGTTCTACTTTATAGTTCCTGCCTTGTAGGCTTCGAGAAGCTGACGGAGGTCGTTTATCTTGTCCATTATCTCCTCGCCCTTGTCAGTATCGGAAATATTTGCACGGTGCTCCAGCTTTTCAACAAGGTGAATAGTTGGGGTGTTTCCACTCTCACCAGCCACAAATGGTTTGTGTTCAGCAAGATTTAGGCTGTGTGAGTCATAGATGAGTGTATATCCTGCGATACCAGTTGTTGTCTGATACGCTTTTGATATACCGCCGTCAATTACAAAAAGTTTTCCCTCCGCTTTCACGGGGCTTTCGCCGTTCTTTATCTTGACAGGAACGTGTCCGTTTATAATATGGCCTTTTTCGGGATCAAGTCCGAAATGCTCCAGAAGAGCTTTGCAGACTTCTGCTTTTTCTGAAAAAGTATAATATGCGTTATAATTTTCAGTATGTAGTTCTTTATCATTTATCAGTCCACGTTCAAAGAAAGCCATTTTGTCCTTGCCATAAAGAGGGGAGATAGCGCCACACCAAAGATACCACATGAAATCGCTTGCATACTCCTTTTCTTCGCCACTGCTGAAATAAGCCTGATTAGCAAGCTCGCCCAGTTTGTCAAGAAGAGCCTTCCCTGAATATTTCACGTCCTGTATTTTTACGCTTTGAAGCTCTCCGTTACTGTCCATAGGTATACAGCCGTGGAAGAGAAGATTATTGTTGCATGTTTTGTACATAGCTCCTTTTGCGTAAATAAAACGGATATGTCTTTGGAGTTTTTCACTGTGGCGGAAAGAAGCTTTTAGCACCTTCATGAGCTCCTTCTCGCCTTCGGAAAGCGTGAGCGGAGACTTCGGATCGACAGTAGGGAAACTCTTGTCAAGGAGCTCGTAGGTATTTCCGTTTACGTTGACGGTCCCGTTTACAAAATCAGTTCTGCCAAACAAGTCGCGGTCAGACATTTCCCACTCCGGGTGCTTTGAAATTAGCTGTCCCTCTAACTTCATTTGTATAACAGTGATAGCCTTGTGCATTTTGGCAGCCAGTTTCAGGTCGACAGGGTCGTAGATATTGTCATCGAGAGCATTTGGCATATAAAGGCTACATTCGTCATTTTCGTAAGTTTCAGCAGCAAATACCGCAAGAGCTCTGAGGTTAAGCCCATAGCCGTCCTCGAGAACATCGAAGTTGTTATACCTCATTGCTATACGTATGACATTTGCGATAAGAGCGGGATTTCCAGCGGCTGCCCCCATCCATGAGATATCGTGGTTCCCCCACTGAATATCTACATCGTGCATTTTCATGAGTTCATCAAGGATAATGTCAGCTCGAGGTCCTCTGTCAAAAATATCGCCTATGATATGAAGCTTGTCTATGCAGACGGACTGGATCAGCTTGCACAGTGAGATAATAAATGTTTCGGCAATTCCTGTGCTTATGATAGCACTTATTATCTCGTCGTAGTAGTAGTCCTTGTTTACGTCCTCGGTAACATTGAGTAGTTCGTCGAGTATGTACACCATATCCTCTGGAATGCGTTTTCTGATACGTGAACGTGTATACTTCGCAGAAACTGTCTCACAGACTAGAATGAGTCTGTAAATGCTGAGCCTTTTCCATTCATCAGACATTTCGCCACTGTTTGTAAGACGTGTTATTTCCTTTTCAGGATAATATATGAGCTCTGCAAGCTCCTCACGGTCACGGGCAGAAACGGTCTTTCCGAGAACAAGGTCTGTTTTTATCTTTATCATGCCAGAAGCGCTTCTGAGCATATGTAAAAAAGCCTCGTATTCTCCGTGAATATCGCTGAAAAAATATTCAGTGCCCTTGGGCAGGCTTCGAATAGCTGAAAGGTTTATAATTTCACTTGCAGCGCTTTCTATAGTAGGGTACTCCTTTGCAAGGAGAGAGAGGTATTTATTGTCCATATGATGCTCCTTTCAAAGTTGTTTCATAAGTTCGTCTATGAGGCTTCTTTTGGCAAGCCCATTAGAAAAGGCGGTAGCTCCGCCGCAGGCTGTGCCGAGTTTTAGTGCGTAGCCGTAGTCGCCGCACTCGATGCCTGCAATAAAGCCTGCAAGCATGGAATCACCTGCACCTACGGAATTTTTTAGTTCGCCTTTGCATACGCCGCATCTGTGGATATGTTCATTATCATCAAGAAGTAGAGCTCCTTTTTCAGCCATTGAGACAAGAACGTTCTGAGCTCCCATTTTTTGCAGTTCCAAAGCGTATTTAATTGTATCGTCGTCGGTGATGATTTCAGCTCCGAAAAAATCTCCAAGTTCGAAATTGTTGGGCTTTATGAGGAAAGGACGGTATTTTAACATATTTAGCAGGAGCTTTTCAGTTGCGTCTGCAATAAATCTTATTCCGCGTCCTGAAAGTCTTTCAAGTATCTTTTCATATATGTCAGAGGGGAGACTGTTCGGAATGCTTCCTGCAAGAATGAGAGTATCGCCGAAGCTTATTTTTTCAAGCTTGGCAAAGAGCTCCGAAAGAGCCGCCTCGCTGATGTAGGGGCCCTGCCCGTTTATTTCTGTCTCCTCTGTAGCTTTCAGCTTAATGTTTATTCGGGAATTGCCATTTGGAAGGTGTACGAAATCGGCATCGATACCCATATCTCTGACGCCTTTTTCGATAGCTTCTCCAGTAAAGCCGGCTGTGAAACCAAGAGCCTTTGACTTTACATTAAGCTCTGCAAGCACTGCAGAAACGTTTATACCCTTGCCGCCAAAGTACATTTCTTCTGAAACTGCGCGGTTGACACAACCGAGTTTTATGCTGTCAGCGCGTACTACATAGTCGATGGCAGGATTAAATGTTACTGTGTAAATCATAAAGAAGTTCTCTTTTCCTCAATTGATTTTTAAGTCAAGATAATTATGTCTGCTTTTTGTTATAAGGGCAAAAAAGCATATTATAAAGAAGTGCATAAGCGAAAATCTATGCTATATAGGTGGTTATTGAGTGTACACTAATTATAACAGAAAAGAGGGAAAAAAGCAACAGGACAGGAGGATAAACAAAAAGCGTTTACTGTATTGTAGACGCTTTATTATACAATATATAAAAAAATCGCGGTTCAGTTTCCTGAACCGCGACTGGTGCGAGTAATGGGACTTGAACCCATACGTCTGTCGACACACGCCCCTCAAACGTGCCTGTCTGCCAATTCCAGCACACTCGCATTACAGTATTTCGTGACTGCTTTAATATTATATCAAAATTTAAAATGCTTGTCAAGCCTTTTTTGAAAATTTTTTTGAAAATATTTGGTTAACATAAAAAATAATTTAGGCTTCTCTTGACTTTTAGTTGCTGCTGATGTATAATGTTAATGTTGGTGCTGATGTGGCACAGTCGGTAGCGCAACGCCTTGGTAAGGCGTAGGTCGTCGGTTCAAGTCCGATCATCAGCTCCAAGCAAATAACGGTAAATAGGCGTTCACGATAGTTAGGTGAACGCCTATTTATTTCATTGAATTGGTTTAAGGCACTATTTCATAAAAAACAGGGACTTTCATATTCGGAGAGTCCCTGTTATTTTATCATGTTTTCTGTATATGCTGTTCATGCTCCTTAGTGTGTTTATGCTGACCAATTATCAAAGTCAATCCGATTCATACAGGTCAGACTTGTCGGTTTGTGGACATATCGAAAGAGCAAACCGTAATAAGAAAATACATCTATTCTGTTGTCGGTACAGTGAATATCAGTTAGATGATGATAGAATTGGTGCTATGAATCTGTATCGCATGGGAATAGAATATTTAGTATCAGATACAGTTACAGCAGAGTAAATCTTTGCTGTAAGGTAGGGTTTCAACCACCCCACGGTGTTACATCAGTTTGCCTTATGGCATTCTTAAGAGGTAGGAGATTTGATATCGTCTACACTACCGGATTGTGACAAGCCCAAGCTTCTTTAGGCTAATGTCATTAAGGGAAAGTTGATGCTGTTATTAATATGCTTCACTATTCTTTTCAAATATCATATCATCGGCATCATGCTCGTTAAAGTTATTCCAGGACAAATGATCCCCATTTATTATGAACTCAGCTGAGCCATCTGTGTATTCTACAGTTTCGGTAGCCTCTGTCTCTCCTTCCTTAAATTCTACAAAGGTCTTTTTACCATTTCCGTTGCATACTAACTTACCGTTATCAAGTGTAAGCGGATAATCCCATATAACATGAGCAGCTGCACTTGAGCTCCATGAAACTTTAGCCTGGTATAAGCCATCACTCTCGTAAGAGATTTCGATTATAGCTCTTCCGCAGATCCATGATCCTGTGTATATCTCCTCAGCGCCTCTTTCGTCACTTCCTAACTTAGTAAATCCGCCGGTTTTAATTTCGTTTATAATGTCCGAAGCTGATTTGAATACTACGGCATCGTCGTCGAACTTATAGTTTGTCATCTTATATGAATAGGACTTGTTTCCTGCGCTGTCGCAAACATCGTAAGAAATCGTAATACCTGTTGCAGCGTCGATCTCGCCTGTGTAGGTGTATTCACGGTAAACGCCTTCATAATTGTTATCGCCTTTCTGTACACCGCTTATTGATACTATCTTTCTGCCGTTTTCTGTTCTTTCTCCTGTTATTTCCCAATTGTCGGGAGCGTTTACGTCTATCGCTATATTTCTGCCAATCGGTATTTTGCTGATGATGGTATTATCCGTAAAAGGTTTAGTATCATAGTTTCTGATCGGAGTTTCAAGGAATTTGTAACCGCCGTTTACATAATCTGTTTCTGTCCAGCATTCATCGCCATTGATCTCCTGTCCATCTTTTACTGCAAAGAGCGACCTATTTATGAGTTTATCGTTTACAAAATTCTCTTCTGTTCCCGAAGCTGTCATCTCTACCTCATCAAGATATACTTTTCCTGTACGAGTCTCGGGCTCTGTATGGAATTCACGGAGTTCGTTTAGGATGACAGTATACTCTGCCGAGAATTTATCAAAATACTTCACGCTATTATCATTAGCCTTTTCGATGAGTTCTTCCTTGGTCACGCTGAACTTATTATTTTCTTTAGTTGTTTCAGCAACTGCTACAGTAGTGGTAACATTTGTTGTTACAGCAGATGTAGTAGTAACATCTGTCACAGATGAGCTTGGGTTTGGATCTGTATTCTTCATTTTGTGGAGCAGATAGCTCTCTCCGCCGATAGCTCCTGCGACTATAGCGAATGCTGCTGCCATACCTGCGAACTTTATCCATCTTGGACGATTATACTTCTCAACACCGTGTACGCTGTCAATGTCTTCCTCATTAGCAGTATTTGTTATATTCATTTTATTTATAGTCATATTAAACATCCTTTCTCTTGCTGAATCTGACAGGGACGGGTACTCCTTTGCAATTTTATCTGCAGTTTCAAGATCAATGTCGAATTCATTGAACATTTTATCGCTCTTTTTCACACATATCCCTCCTTAATAATTTATGCCGACTTCACAAAGCATTTTTTTCAGCTTTTGTCTTGCACGAACGCTTCGTTTCTGCACTGCGGCTGCTGTCATTGAAATTACTTTCCCTATTTCAGCTACAGTCATATTGTAGTAGTACTGCTTTATTATTATTGTTGTGTCAGGTTCGCCTAATTCTTTTATTTTATTAAGTAAGATGGAATTACGCTCTGACATCTCAGTAGATTCAATTATGTTTTCTCCGGATGACATTTCTATGAATCGTTCATCGTCGGTAGATATCGTTCTATCAGCTTTTACATTGAGTTTCCTGTACATATCTATTGCTTTGCGTTTGGCAATCACACCGATAAAACCTTTCAGGTCACCTTCACGCTCACCAATATAATTTATCCTTTTGAATACTTCTGTAAAAACGTCACTCACACATTCCTCTATATCTTCCGTAGTACCACAGCTTTTAATTTTAGTTGCGACTATAACATACACATAATTGCAGTATTCATCGAAAATTGCTCTCATGCACTTTTCCGGAGATCGTTCCATGTGTTTCTTGAACTCCTGATCTGTCATATGCATTCCTCCTTCTATTCAGTTCAGCGATCGCTTTCATAATATATACTCGTACTTGTGACAGCAAGTAGGACATTTTTTCTAAAAAATATTTTATCACATTATCTAAAAGCTTTCAATGCTTTGATGCAGCAATAAAAACTCTTAAATAATTACCTATTCATGATAATAATTTTGAAAAGCACTTATGGATAATTCATACTTTAATTTGTTATCAGCTTAAATGGTATGGTGCTTACATTCTTCAGCAAAAATTATGGAAGTTCAATATGTATAATAAAAGGCGACTACCAATTTATAAGATAGTCGCCTATGTTCTTTATTTATTCTGCCACGCCTTTATTTCTGTAACGATAAAATGCAGTTTGCTATTTTGGGGTACAACTTGAACATTTCATATATAATTGCATATCTTCAAGGTAACTATACAAAGTCATTCGTGATATATTATTATGAGCCAGTGCCGCTGTAATTCTTAGCGCCGTGCATCCATATCTTATAACTGAGCCAAAAGAAAGCAATGCCGATAATAGGTGAAAGCCACGACAAAAGAGGTACCTTGTCAGGACGCAGAATCACAAGACTTGGATAATAAGCGATAAACGCTATAGGCATAAGGAATGTGAAAATGAATCTGAATACGGGACTAAATATAGTTATCGGGTACTTTGCATAGTCTCTGAAGCGATATGCAAGATCAAGTACATAGAATGAGTTCTGTATCCAGAAACATGTAGCCGCAGCAGCGTTCTGTAAGGCTATCATTATGAGCGAAGCTGTTATGAGGAACACTATCATTTTCAGCAGCATAAGTGGTGTGAAGCCCAAACCTATCTTTATCCATGAATATATTAGAGTTATCAATCCGAAAGCCAGCTGTCCAAGACCTTTTATGTCAAATATCTCCGATTGATAATAGAAGAATGTATTGATAGGTCGGAAGCAGTATTTGATGAAGTCTCCTGTGTAGACGTGTTGACGGAGGCTCCAGTTATTGTCAAAGAAGCATTGTACAGGAGTCAGTGATACCAGCGAGAAACCATACAGGAACAACATTTCATAGTAGCCCCATCCATTTATTGAGGGAAAGTTGCGAAACAGTATCCAGAAACTTATAAAGCCTGCGATATTGGTGAATATCATACCTATTGTAGAGATAATGAAATCTGCACGGTAGCTCATCTTACTTTTCAGATCCTGAGCAAGTATTTTACAGTATATCTTGGCGTAGAAGCGTAAACCTTTTCTTTTCATATTGTGATCAGCCTCCATTTACAGTTATCTGTCGCAGTGAGAACTTCCAGAACAGTTTGCTTATAACCATCATAATGATACACCAGATGAGCTGGGTTCCCAGAGTAGAGAGTACTGTTTCTGTTGCAGGATTACCATCCAGCAAAAGCGACAGCGGTGCATTGTATATTGACTGGAACGGCAGGTAGTGTACTATGGTTTTTAGCGGTTCTGGGAAGAATGCAATAGGTATGGTTGCACCTGACAGCAGAAGCACTATGACCTGTTTCATTATATTTATGCCCCATATAGATTCAGTATAGAGGCATATAGTTCCCACTAAGAAGTCAATGCTGTAATTGATAGATACAGCCATAACAACAGAAAGCACAAAGTATATAAGATTGACCCCTAGTGGAATGGCACCGTGTGTGACTATTGCTACGGCTATGAATGTGGGTAGGAATGTCAGGAAAAACTGGGTTACGAACGATCCTGAATACGACCAGAAAAGATACTTTCTGTATTCCATTGGTTTCAGCAGATCAAGGACAATCTTGCCTGATTGTATGTTTCGTCCTATCTCCCAGACAGTGTACATCTCCATGAAGTTGAAGAGGGCCGTTGCAAGGACAAGGTATATCAGAGTGTCCGTGAATGACATACCGTTTACTACGTCTGTTCCAGCGGAGGCGTAGATAGCTTTCCATAGGAAGTATACTACTATGAGGTACAGCAGATTTCCGATGACCATTACCAGGAATGAAAGGCGGAATTGCAAAGCCTCGATAATGCCAGCACGGGTGAGTGTAAGGTATTTTTTTAGTTTCATTGCACACCCTCCTCGTATATCTTCTTGATAACATCCTCAGTGGAGATCTCTTCAAGCTGCATATCCTTTACATTGTAGGAATGCTGGAGTTTACCAAGTACTTCAATAACCTTGGCTTTTTCTTCGTCTACAAGAACTGATATCCACTCGTCGTTAGCTGAGACGGAGAACTGAGGCAGTTCTTTCTGAATGAGTGTTGCCTGTTCTTTAAGATCACCATCTATACGTATCTTCAAAGTACGGTATGAGCCGAAGAAGCTCTTGAGGTGGTCAATATCATTATCATATAGCATTTTTCCTTTGTCGATGATAACTATTCTTTTGCAGAGTGCGTCAACATCACCCATATCGTGTGTAGTCAGAATAACGGTGGTGTTTCTCTCCTTGTTCAGAGCGTGAATTAGAGTGCGTATTCTTGATTTCATTGCAACGTCAAGACCGATTGTCGGCTCGTCAAGGAACACTATTTTAGGATCGTGCAGGAAAGCTGCGAGTATATCGCTGAGAGTTCGCTGACCAAGGGACATCTGGCGAACGGGTTTGTGAAGCAGTGGATCTATATCCACCAGTGAGCGGTACAGCTTCAGTATACCCTCATATTTCTCGTTGGGTATCTGATAGATATCTTTAAGGATCTTGAATGACTCAACAAGTGGCAGAGCCCACCACAGTTGCGAACGCTGACCGAATACAACGCCTATTTCCTGAGCATTTTTTGTGCGGTTCTGATAGGGAATATTACCGCCAACAAGTATTTCGCCTGATGTCGGTTCGAGAACGCCGGTCATCATTTTGATTGTAGTTGATTTTCCTGCACCGTTTGGACCAAGATATCCTACTATCTCTCCCTGCTGGATGCTCATTGAAATATTATCCACGGCTTTTACTGTCTTATAGTCACGTGAAAACAGATCTTTAAGACTACCTTTGAGTCCTTCACGTCGATTGAGCACCTTGAACTCCTTGCTTACATTTTTAATTTCGATTATAGCTGACATATTAACTCCTTCTCTCTCTTCCTGCCTGCAATAAAAAAGCGCTCCTACAGAATGCAGGAGCGCAAAACGTACACCGTTATATAATGCTGAAAAAGCTGTTATACGGTTATGCAGGCAAACTCCTTGCTTTGTGATATTGTGTTTTTAGATGGTCGATAATTATAGGTGTAAGTATATCTCATGAAGTTCACCTTCCTTTCAGTTAATATGAAAACATTATACATTACGATTTTTCATTTGTCAAGCGCTTTTATTTAATTCGGTAATTTGCTGTATGATATATATTATTTGTTGAGAATTTTCCTTTCTGCACTTTTCAATGTTCTCACTAGAATATAGATTTAAGCACAGTCAGTATCACTAATAATGAATGCGTTGTTATTTAAGTAGAGTGGGATATTTGTGGTTTGGATTATGTTGCAGAGGTATTAAAACTGCAACACATTTACGAGTGCAATAATCGTGTAATATTACAGGCGGTAAAATATACGTGCTGTTAAACACACTGCAAACGCCTGCTACACGTGGTTTTGTCCACAAAAGTTTGTTGAACATCATATTACCCATGGACAAATTATACAATTTGTCAAGTTGGTTTTGCTATAGTATCACGAATATGATTAACAAAATGTGACTTTTCATTGAAAGGTATTTTCAAACTACAGAAATAGTAGTATTATAAGTACATAATCTATTTTTTATAAGGGGGTCCTTTTTATGAGGTTATTTTCGATGTTAGGAGAAATATATGACGATGTGGTGACTGGCAGAAATCATTATATGTATGATGATGACTATGATTGTCTGTATCTTCCAGTAAGCAAGGAGTTTGTAAATCATATCCTGGAGAAAGAATGCAACCAGTGTGGAGTTCTTATCTTCACAATGGATCGTGATTTCAATTATTCTCTCGACAGCATTCTTATTGATGAAGATGAGGTTCCGCGTGATCTCAGAGAGGAGATAGCAGAGTATGTTGAAGCTCACGAGATAAATCAGCAGTATTTTGAGCTAAGCAGTGCACTCTCCCATGTGTTTTGCAGAATTTATTGATGAAATGATAAATGAGTAGATAATAAGCGGTAGAGACGTTCCCGATAAAAAAGGGAACGTCTTTTTTGTGGGAAATGCTTCTTTGCTTTGTATTGATAAAAGAACAGAAATTGAAATATATATATGAATCGAGGTAAATTAGGTTTTTACGCAACTGATAGTCCGGTTTCAGGTTATTATTGCTAAAAATCGCAAGTTATGCGTTGACATTTCCCAAAATATGCGTTAAAATGTAGTTGACATATTATTCTATGGAAAGGAAGCGACTTATGAGAATTATAAAACGTTTATCCATATTTGCAGTTGCGAGTTTTACTGCGCTGACAGCTTCTGTGGCGGCGATGCCTGTATATGCAGCGGCGACTCCAGATGTTGTGGATTACAATGAGACTGAAAACAACTGGGCGAAGCTTTTGCAGTACACCCTTTATTTTTACGACGCCAATATGTGCGGCACGGGTGTTTCTGAAAACAACCTTCTTTCATGGCGTGGAAACTGCCATGTTTATGACTCAAAGGTACCTATGCATCCTATAGATGACGAACATACTGGAACTAACCTTCCTGAGTCGTTCATGAAGAAGTATAAGGATATTCTTGACCCTGATGGTGATGGCTTTATCGATGTATCCGGTGGTTTCCACGATGCAGGTGATCACGTGAAGTTCGGACTACCTGAGGCATATGCAGCTTCTGTTGTTTCATGGGGCTATTATGAGTTCCGAGACGCTTATAAGGAAACAGGACAGGATTCCCATGTTGAGACTATCTGCCGCTATTTCTGCGATTACTTCATGAGGAGCACATTCCGCGACGAAAACGGCGATGTTGTTGCTTTCTGTTATCAGGTTGGTGACGGAAGCGTCGATCACTCATACTGGCAGTCCCCGGAGATAGACGCTATGGGACGCCCAGCGTTTTTTGCAACCTCCGAGCTCCCTACAACAGATGATGTGTCCGAGAGCGCAGCAGCTCTTGCGATAAACTATTACAATTTCAAGGAAACTGACCCAGAGTATGCTGAGAAGTGTCTTGATTATTCTAAGGCGTTATTTGACTTTGCGAACAAGAACGATAAGGCTGTAGGCCCTCCCGGAGAAGGTCCTATGAGCTTCTATACTTCCAGCAAGTGGGAAGATGATTTTTGCTTTGCGGCAGGCTGGCTCTACCTTATTACAGAGGATCATGCTTACCTTGACGCCTGCGAGAAGTATATAGACTACTATGCTCCTCCCGGATATGTTCTCTGCTGGAACGATATGTGGAACGGCGTAGGACTTATTTTTGGACGCATACAGGATATCTATCCAGAGGTTTGCGAGGAAGTCCGTGTGGCTATTGGCAGAGGACAGTATGAAAAGCTTGACTTCTGGGAAATGCAAGCCAAGGCTCTCAATACTGTAATGAACAAGAAACTCACTCCTGCGGGATACTTTCATCTCGATACATGGGGAAGTGCAAGATATAATACTGCAGTACAGTTTACAGCTCTTGTTTATGACAAGTATCAGAAGGGCAAGGACAGATACAACCCTGATAACGAGGACTACGCCTTTACAAAGTGGTCACTCGGACAAATGGAATACATCATCGGCGACAATCCTCTCGGCAGAAGCTACGTAGTTGGTTATGGTGAGAATAGTGTAAAATACCCTCACCATCGTGCTGCTTCGGGCCTTACTATGGCAGAGGATCCTGCTGAACACAGGCACGTACTTTACGGAGCACTTGCGGGCGGCCCGGATGAAGAAGATGAGCACAACGATGTTACCAAGGACTGGGTATACAATGAGGTAACTATCGACTACAATGCGGCGATTGTCGGTGCGGCAGCTGGACTTTATCTTTACAAGGGCGATAAGACCATGAAACCTGAGGAGAACTTCCCACCTGCTGAAAAGGTTGATGATAATGAACTTTTCTCTGGTGATGACTTCTGGGCTGCAGGTTACTGCTCTGACGCTCCAGAAAAGACGGGTTCAGGTGTTACTAAGCTTACGTTTTTTGTGAACACAGACTCACTTGAGCCACATGACGATATATCCATACGCTACTACTTCAGTATAGAGGAGTTTGAGAACAAGACAATTCCTGGAAGTTTCGTACTGCAAAAGACTTATGACCAGGTCGAGACTGAGGTAGCGGACAAGTCTGCTGTACTCTCACAACCGAAGCAGTACAAGGACGATATATACTATATAGAGATATCATGGCCTGACTACGCAATCGCTAATTCAAACAAGAAGTATCAGTTGATAATTGGCAATTATTATGGTGAAAAGTGGGATTCCTCCAATGACTGGAGTAAAAAAGGCATGATAGATCTCACTGAAAAGGGCGAGGACTATGATAATATAGTCAGCGGTGTTGAGTTCGCACAGCGCTGTGAAAATGTCTGTGTATACGCAGACGGAAAGCTCATAGGCGGTACAGAGCCTGACGGTACAAAGCCTGCGAAGGTATATAAGGTAGCGCAGCTAGTAAGGTTGAGAAAAATGCTGTTGGGAGATTCTCCTTTCAGCAGTAAAGAAGCCGCAGAGCAGTTTGATTTCAACGGTGATGGAAATACAGATGTATTTGACGAGATAGAACTCAGAAATCTTCTCGTTTCACAGTGACGGAAAGGGCAATTTCGATAGCATCCTTTGTTATGTCGTAACAAATCTTATATAATTACAAAAACAGCGCAGCAAGGATTTACCTTACTGCGCTGTACTTTTATATAGCTGATTATTATTTGAACTCAGTCGCTGACATCCGAATCAAGAGTAATGCTTACATGATAATCGGGGTAGGCTTCTTGAGTTTCTGTTAATATGTGGTTGTAAAGCAATTCGGTATCAGGAGCTGCAAAGTCGATGATTATATCGAAATGAATTGTCATTTTCTTTTCGTCGAGGTAAAAGCCATGGATTTGCAGTACATATTCGTGAGACATAACGTGTCTGCGTATATCGCTGTACATCTGGGAAGCTTTGTCGTTCTGCGTATTTACCGCATAAACACTTATACCAGCTAGTATGACCCTGTGCTCTTTGAGGACCTTTTCTGTTATATGGTGTTCCAGCTTGTCGAGTTCAGCAACACTGAGAGTGTCGGGGATTTCTATATGCACCGAACCGATAAGCAGGTCATGACCATAGCTATGGAGTATTAGATCGTAAGCTCCCTGCACCTCTTGAAAAGAAGTAACGGTTTCCTTTATTTCCTTTGAAAGTTCGCTGCTTATGCGTTTACCAATAATGCTTGAAAGACTGTCACCGAGTATCTCAAGACCTGATTTTATAATAACGAGGGATATAACAGCACCCAGCCATGCTTCCGTTCTAATGTTGAATATGAGATATATTGCCGCAGCAAGCAGAGTCGCTGCAGAAATGACTGAATCCAAAAGCGCATCCTTCCCTGAGGCAATAAGAGAGTCTGAGTTAACGCTTTCACCTTTTTTTCTTACGTAAAGACCGAGAAGTATCTTTACGACAACTGCTGATGCTACAATTATAATAGCTGCTGCAGAATAATCAGGAACAGGAGGGATGATTATTTTTTTTATTGACTCTACCAGTGAAGTTACGCCTGCATAGAGTACTATGACTGCGATAAGTGATGTACTAAGGTTTTCCACACGTCCATAACCATATGGATGCTTTTTGTCCGGGCGCTTTTTTGCAAGCTTAGTACCTATTATTGTTATGACCGATGACATAACGTCGCTGAGATTGTTAACCGCGTCAAGGACGATTGCGATGGACGAACTTAGAACTCCTATCACAGCTTTGAATGAAGCGAGTGCTATATTGGCCAGTATTCCTATAATACTTGTTCGGACGATGACCTTATCTCTGTTCACGAAACACACACCTTCCTTAGAGTATTTCCCATTCAAACTCTGCACAGTCGGTGAGTTTTATATCGTCGGGCGTTATGCTAACGGCTTTGGCAGTTGAGCGTAAACAGTTCATATCCATTGCATAGCGAGCCTGTGAAACAAAGCTCATTTCAGAACGGTCATAGCTTATTTTCAGTAGCTTTCCAAGTTTTGTACCAGAGGCTTCGCAAAGAAGCTCGGCTTTTCTTCGCGCATTTGATGAAGAAAGTCTGATAAGTTCCTCTCTGGCTGACTCCTCGTTCTTCACGGTAAAGAATACCGAAATCTGAGGTGCTGCTTCTGAGACTGAAATAGCTCTTAGGACTGTGGCAAGTCGTTCAGTGTCAAGGCAGAACTCTATATTCATAGAGTGATTGCAGCAATAACCCTTGAAAACGTTGTGATAGACGTTGTTTTCGTCGGGGACTGACTCGTATTCTGTATGCACATTGAAATTTGAAGTCTTAAGATCATCTCTTTCAAATCCTTCTTTTTTCAGTATGTCTATAAGGTCAGCGAGACCGCTTTCGGCTTTTTTCATAGCCTCTCCGCAGTCTGTATTCCTTGTTTGCATTTCAAGTTCAAGACGGATGAGATCGGGCTTTACGGAAATGCTTCCCGTGCCCTTGACAATAACAGAAGCCATAATATTTCTCCTAATCAATAATCTCCACTTTTAACTTCTATTTCATCCTCTGTGGAGGTGACGTCGCCTGTTAGACCGCACCAACCGCAGGTTATGCGTTCTTCGTTGTTCCAGCAACTCAGCTTACCACAACGGCTACACTGAACAAATCGCACCGATTTGCAATACGGACAGCCGTTATATTCGTCAGCAGGATATAGGTTGCCTTTTATCTCGTTCCTGTCGAAACCCTCGTGAGATGCTCGTTTCGGATCAACTGGGAAAGCCCATGTTCTGAACCAGTCTCCCTGCCATTCCTCTACTCTCACTCCATATATACGATTAGCTTCGGGACATTTCATAAGTATTACTTCAGCTTTCATTTTCTTCAGCCTTTCTTTTCTGTTCATCTCGGTATTCAGACGGCGAGCAGCCTTCGCTTGATCTGAACTGACGGACGAAATAGTTGTATGACGAATATCCGCACTCACGGGATATCTCCGTAACGGTCATATCCGTCTGTGAGAGCAGAGTTTTAGCGTTTTCAATGCGGAATTGTATCATTTCCTCAATGATGCTCTTACCAAAGTAGGATTTGTATATCTTTTGCAGATAGCTTTTACTGAGATAGAGGCTTTCAGCTATTTCGCTGATACTCCAGGGAAGTTCGGGATTCTTTTTTATTCTGTTTCTTAGCAGACACAGCTTTTCAAACTGAGGGTTTGAGATAGGATCTGATATGGTGTAGGTGAATACACGATTCACTGTTGCCTTGTACATTGCATCCGAAAGATCAGTCGAGGGCGTTATTTCCAGTCTGCAAACACCTACTGTGAAGTCAATATTGCAGTTTTCGTCGCCGCTGAACTGAGTTTCCTTTATTCTGCCGCAGAGCTCATTGTATATTTCTTCTGCGCGTCCTTCCTTTGGACTTATTACGCAAAGGGTTTGCGAAGCCCATGCACCACAGATTTCTTTGTTGTTTATGCATGAGCGTAGCTTCTTTGCGAATGCAGCCATGATACTGTTTGACTTTTCTTCACCACTTTGATAGTAGGCTTTTTTCAGACCGTGAAGTTCGAAGGTAGTGCATTCAATGAAGTTGTTGCCTGTCCCTGCGGAAAGCTTTGTAACAAACTCCTGTTCAATGCCGCTCCTGTTAAGTAGTCCGGTTATATGGTCGTACAGCAGAGCTTTGCTGGTATTGAGTATAGTTCGGTTGGTTATAGCTTTTATACGCACCTGTTCAAGGGCTACATTCACATAATTAATCCATTTCATGTAGAGCGAACTGAACGAACGGGGTTCTTTTCCGAATGAAACGGCACAGTAGCCGAAAAAGTTGCTATTGTAGTGCAGGGGAGAGAGAAAGAAAGCAGATGGATAGCTACGCTCCTCACTGTAATCCGGGAGTAGGTCTGAGGAACTGAAAAAGCCCCGGTTTTCAGCTTCGCGCAAAATAGCGGATTTTGCAAGTACGACTTTCATAACATCACCTGTATGGAAGCTGAGCTCTTCTGCGTTCTTGTCGATAGTAGAGTCAATATAGCTCTTTGTGAGACAGATACGCACCCTTCTCATTTTATGCAGAAAGTATGTGTAATTATCAAGCCTGTCGGTAAAAGTGGCAATATTGTCTGCGTTTGTTATATCGAAAAGCATATCGCCATAAAGAAGTTGTGTTTCAAAACGGTTGTTTATGCTGATGTTTCGCTGTATGTTATGACGAAGACCCGGATTTTCATCACAACCACAGCTCTCTCCAAGCCTCAACTCACCGTTTTCGTTTGGTACTCGGCTGCATATCTTTCCTGTGATAATGCGGTAGAGTCTTCTTACGGACTCTGCTCCAAGCTGAAAGTTGGGGCGGCAATAGCTTGTTATTGAAGGAGTAGACTGATAGCCCTCTATGGAGGCATCATATCCGGTTATTGCAATATTCTCAGGAACTCTTACTCCCGCGTCGCTGAAAATCTTGGTGAGAGTTATCGCCATTACGTCGTTTCCACAAACGATAGCCTCAGGACGTTCGAGTTCGCCGTTGAGTATGCGTTTTGCGAATTTTTTTGGAGCCTCAATCCAGAAATCACCGTATTCGCACCAATTTCTGCCAACATTCAGACCGTGCTTCTTCATGGAACTCTTGTACCCTGCAAGTCTTTCCTCACCGCTGAAAGTGTTTTTCGGACCTGTCAGGCAGTATATTTTTTTGAAACCATGTACATTTATAAGGTGATCAGTGATTATTTCAAAGGCTTCACGATCGTCCACGGAGGTAGTCTCGAAGCTGTTGTGACCGTTATGATCAAGTAGCATTACTGGTTTTTCGGAACGCTTGCAGAGATTGTCGATATAGCGACAGATTTCTTCGTCATGGAATGTGTTTCTGTCGTATATGATCCCATCAATGCTGTCAGAGAGGATGAGATCAAAAATGGATTTTTCCGCATCCTTATGCACTGAGTGCACGGAAAAATCATGGAGAGGAGCTATTACCGCGATATCACAGTTGCTTTTGAATGCTTGGGTGATTATGCCGCGGAGTATCTCACACTGAAAATCTATGTGGCAGTCCGCAATGACAACGCCTATAAGTATTCTTCTGCTCATGCTCTCTCTCCTTCTGTTCAGTCTGTTAGATACCATTTACTTTAAAATGGTGTATGTTATATTAATATGTATACCACAGATGACAAGCACTCGTCCGGACATAACTGGTGGCAAATAAATAACGGCTGCTATATGTACTATTGTATCATAAACAAGTGCCTAATGCAAGACAATTTTATACATTTGCTGTTGGAATTTCAAAAAATCTTCTTAAATAAATAGTATTTTTCATTGTTTTTGCGACAAAAAGTGCTATAATATTAAACAAAGGTATTAACTGCAAGGAAAAGGGCGGCCGGAGTTTCCGCCCGACATCACGCCTTTCAGGGGACAAGTGTATCCCCGACAGAGTTTAGGCTGCTCTGCGGGGGATATACTCTACTCGCAGAACACCTTGTTTACAGGTCATGATAATTACCCTCTCTCTTTTTATAATTCCTGAAAAAGTCTCTCTGAATAGGGAGACTTTTTTCGCGCTAATATTCATTTTTGTGTAAATAATCACTGATTTTGGTGTATATTGTATAAATTATCTAACCAGGCATATGATAATTATATCGACCGTAACCATTGACATTTTGTACTGAAAGTGTTATTATGTTTGTATGTATATATATGCTGCCCTCTTTGTGGAACATAGTGCGGTCAGCCTCATATTTGAATGCAGCCTGTACAAAAAAGCCTTACGCTCATTGTACACTGGGCTGAAAAAAAGGAATTTTGCAATGCTTGCAAGTTTAACGAACATCAATAAATTCTATAATGGAAATCAGGTACTCAATAACGTTTCGCTCACCATTGACGAGAATGACAGGATTGGTCTTGTAGGAAACAACGGCTGCGGAAAATCAACGTTGCTGAAGATTCTTACAGGCTCTGTTGATCCTGATCGCTTTACAGAAAAGGATGGCATAGTTTCTATGGCTGCCAAGACCACCGTGGGCTATCTCGAACAGATGGGCGGACTTAACACGGAGAATACCGTCATTGACGAGATGAGAGGTGTATTTGAACCTATACATAAAGCTATAGATCGTCTTCGTGAAATTGAGCTTGAAATAGAAATGGGCGATGATTCTGCTGCGGATGAGTATCAGCAACTCTCATCATGGGTGGAAGCCAATGATGGTTACAACACCGATGTGAAGATACGTATGGTACTCAACGGTATGGGCTTTTCGGGAGATGAGCTGACTCGTACCGTTTCGGGTTTCAGCGGAGGAGAAAAAACCAGACTTTGCATCGCCAGGCTTCTTCTTGAAGAGCCTAATCTGCTCATACTTGATGAGCCGACAAACCACCTCGATTTTAAGACGATCATGTGGCTTGAGGACTACCTCCGCTCCTACAAGGGCGCTATCCTCATAGTTTCACATGACCGATATTTTCTTGACAGGCTCTGTACCTCAATCTGTGAGATAGAAAGAGGTACTCTTACGCGTTACAAGGGTGATTATACTGCGTTTGTAAGACAGCGTGAGGAGAATGACGCTCGCCGTGAGAAGGAATACGAGCTCCAGCAAAAACAAATAGCTCAGCTGGAGGACTATGTTGCCAGAAATCTCGTCCGCGCGTCAACTACCAAAATGGCCCAGAGCCGCAGAAAACAGCTCGAGAAGATCGAGCGCGTAGAACGTCCTGTCCACGACACAAAACACGCGAAGATTCGCTTCACATATGCAGTTGAGCCGCCGATAGACGTGCTCAAGGTAAAGGGCGTGGACATATCCGTAGGGGAGGGCGCTTCGCGCAAAACACTTGTGGATACCCTCGACTTTGAAGTCCGCAGAGGCGAAAAAGTCGGTATCATAGGCGATAACGGCATTGGTAAATCAACGCTGCTTCGCATAATCCAGGAACAGCTGCCGCACAAGGGAACTGTCCGCTGGAACAGCAATATTAAAATTTCCTATTTTGAACAGGAAAGCACAAATCTTAACAAGGAGCTTACCGTTATGGAGGAGCTCCACAGCCGATATCCGCTCATGTCTGATCTTGAAGTACGCAGTCTGCTCGCACAGGTACGTCTTGTAGGGGAGAATGTTTTCAAGGAAACGGGAGTGATAAGCGGCGGCGAGCGGGCTAAGCTCTGCTTCGCAATCATGATGCAGGAGCATGGAAACGTGCTCATTCTCGACGAGCCAACAAACCATCTCGATCTCAGCTCAAAAGAAGCTATTGAGGAGGCGCTTGCCGAGTATACTGGAACGGTCATATTTGTGAGCCATGACCGTTACCTGTTAAGTAAAATATCCGACCGTCTCATCGAACTATCGGGCGGGAGCTACCGTTTGCATAACTATGGCTTCAAAAAATATCTCGATGTGTTGCGGGAGGAACAGGCTGCTGAGCGAAAAGCTCTTGAAGCCGAAAAGCAACAGCGTGCTGCGGAAGCAGCAAAAGAAAAGTCCATTAAGGGCTATCGTAGCAAACAGCAGAGAAGTGCTGATGCTGCGAGAAAAAATGAAATGAAACGCCTTGAAAAGGAAATCGACGATCTACAAGCACAGATTGACTCTATCAATGAGGAAATCGGCAAAGAAGAGGTTTACAGCGATTATGAGCTGATGAACCGTAAATGTGCTGAGATCGAAGAGCTTAAACAGAGGATCGATGCAGATTTCGAGCTTCTAATTGAGCTTGACCAATGAAAAGGAGTAAACCTATGAAAAGCAAAACGCTTATGAGCCTTGCCGCAGCTGCGGCGCTCGTCGTTTCGTCAGCGGGTTTAACTGCTAACGGTGCAGCCGGACTTTATGTTTTCGGCGATGTGAACGGCGACGGCACGGTGGACGCAACGGACGCTTCTGCTGTCCTTGCTGCATATGCGTCAGTGTCATCGGGACAGGAAAGTCCCCTTTACACGTATCAGGAATCAGCTGCTGATATAAATGGTGATAACTTCATCGATGCAGTAGATGCTTCTATGATACTTTCCTACTATGCTTACGTTTCGGTAAGCGATGAGGGAGCAATATTTACAGACTTCCTCGAACAGCACGGCATCAAACAGAAAAATGACGAAAATAGCGGAGATCAGGAAACGACGACTCCTGAAGTAGGCATGTCAGACGTTAAGCAGCCTCTTGTGAATGGCGGAATAGAGTACACTCTTCCGCGTATCGACAGCGAGTATGCGGATATGTTCTGGATAGGCGACTCACGTACAGTGGGACTGTCTTATAATATGGCTATTGATTATCTCGGAGAAATCGGAGTAGGCATCGCGCTGCTCAACCGTAATCATGACAGCATTTGTCAGATCCGCAATAAAACAGTCATTTTCAACCTCGGTGTAAATGATTTGCACAACAGCCGTGCATATCTCAATTGGTACAATAGTCTGCCTGACGAATTCCTTGATAACAACAAGGTAATCGTCTTGTCAGTTAATCCGTGCAGTGGCTCATACGAGAGGCTCAATTCGGGCATTGAAGAGTTCAATAACATTGTAAGGGACGGTTTGGACAGTAGGATCACTTTCCTTGATTCATTCGGGTACCTTCAGTGGAACGGCTTCTCAACAACTGACGGTCTGCACTATACATCGGGCACCTATATCGACATTTACAATTTCGTGAATGACGCTATCAATAACGAGAGCGCAGCCGAGTAAAAAGAATATAGGTAAAAAAGTAAATTATTTTTGATAACTATTGCATTGTACTACAAAGTATGATATAATATTAATCAGTAATTTACGGCACGAGCCGTATCATTCCTATGGAGGGTTTAAAATGAAACATATCAAAACTATTAATAAGGCTAATCTCAAGGAATCCGCTCAGAAGGGCGGTTGCGGCAAGTGTCAGGCTTCATGCCAGTCAGCTTGCAAGACTTCATGCACAGTTGCTAATCAGAAGTGCGAGAGATAAGCTGAACACTAAGTTTAGTCGAGGCAGTATGAAAATGCTGCCTCATATTTTTTGAATAGAGGTTTTTTACATGATTCATAAATATAAGCTTAATGGGCTTAATATTGTACTTGATGTCAACAGTGGCGGTGTTCATCTTGTGGACGAGCTTACATACGATCTTCTTGATAATGTTGAGCCGCCCTTTGAGGCTGAATGTCCTCAAAATGTGGTGGACAAGCTTTCAAAGTCATACTCTCCTGAAGATATCACAGACTGTTACAACGAAATCGTAGAGCTCTACAACGACAAAATACTCTTTTCTGAGGACGATTATGAAAAGTATGCTCAGTATTCTGTAGCATCTCCTGTAAAGGCTATGTGCCTCAATATCGCTCATGATTGTCAGTTGCGTTGTAAGTACTGCTTTGCTTCCACTGGTGATTTCGGCAAGGGAAGAAAGTTGATGTCTTTTGAGACTGGCAAACATGCTATTGACTTCCTCCTTGAAAATTCCGGAGACCGTCCTAATCTTGAACTGGACTTCTTCGGAGGCGAACCGCTTATGAATTTCGGCGTAGTGAAGCAGGTGGTCGAGTACGCAAGAAGCCGTGAAAAGGAATATAATAAGAAGTTCCGATTTACTATCACTACAAACGGACTTCTTCTCGATGATGAAAAAATAGACTTTATTAACCGCGAGATGTCAAACGTAGTTCTTTCTATTGATGGCCGCAAGGAAGTTAACGATTATTTCCGTGTATTGCCCAATGGTCAGGGCTGCTATGATATCATAATGCCCAAGTACAAAAAGCTTGTCGCAGGCAGAGGTGATAAGGAATATTATGTAAGAGGAACTTTCACAAACAAGAACCTCGATTTTTCAAACGATGTTTTTGCTCTAAATGATGCAGGTTTCGACCAGATATCTGTAGAGCCTGTTGTGGGAGACGATGATGTTTACGCACTTACCGAAAAGGATCTTCCGGCTGTTTTTGCAGAGTACGAAAAGCTTGCGCTTAAGTTGCTTGAAAACGAAAAGAAAGGCAAGAAGTTCAATTTCTTTCACTTTATGCTAGACCTCGACCAGGGGCCTTGCGCTATAAAGAGACTTAGGGGCTGCGGATGTGGAAATGACTATGTGGCTATAACTCCAGATGGAGATATTTTCCCATGTCATCAGTTCGTGGGTATCGACGAGTACAAAATGGGTAATATAGATGAGGAAACTTTCAATCAGGAAATGAAAGCTGATTTTGCAAGGGCTCATGTTTACTCGAAGCCTGACTGCCGTGACTGCTGGGCAAAGTTCTATTGCAGCGGCGGCTGCAATGCCAATAATTACCAGTATATGGGCGACATCAGAACTGCTCACAAGATTTCATGTCAGCTTGAAAAGAAGCGACTCGAGTGTGCTATCATGATGAAGGCTGTGAAAATGGCAGATACAGCTGAGTGAAAATCCTTTCTGGAAGAGAAATCAAATAGTGACTTATTAAACATAAAGCGTTTAATAAAATAGATTTGAAGTTCTATGTTTTACAAAAGTCGGCAAGCTCGATTGGCCGATTTTGAGATATCACTTTAAGTTTTAACGCTGAAAAACTGCAGGTGGCGGAATGTCGCTTCTAAAGTTTTGAATTGAACGGCAGGGGGGATATTATGAAGATAAACCGTATACAGCTCAATTGCCGTCGGAGCAGCGCTCTCGGCGGAGAAATGGGGGCTGATCCTGTGCTGTTGCTTTTCAGAACACCCGTTGAGTATATTGAAAACGGTGCAGTCAAGCGAACAATTGGTGCTTCTGCAGCGCTTCTTACTAGTGGCTACAAGCAGAGTTTCCGTCCAGTGAAAGGCAATCCGCTGCGGTATGATATAGTTAGCTTCAAGACCTCCGCTGCCGACAGACAGTATATCTCTTCAATGAATCTAAAGCAGGATGTACCTGTGGAACTGGAAGATGATTTCGTCATATCAGGTGTTTTACGCTCGATGCAGTCGCAGTCTATGCACAGGGGAAAGCATTTCAGTGAATTTATGGAGCTTTCCATGCGACTGATATTCATAGCCATCAGTGATGCTTCTGATAACTGTGAGAAGTCTTCCGTGGAAAAGATTCCTCATTACGTAAAACTAAAAAAACTGCGTGATTCTATATATGAGGATCCTGTGAATACATGGTCCGTTGACGAGATATGCAGCGAGCTACACATAAGCAAGACTTACTTCCATAGGCTGTATTTTGCAGCCTTTGGTGTTACCTGTCGTCAGGATGTAATTGAGAGCCGTTTGATATTTGCTGCGGAAATGCTTAAAAATACGGAGAATACCGTTACAGAGATAGCAGAGATCTGCGGCTATGACAGTGAATCCTACTTTATGAGGCAGTTCAAAATGCACAAGGGTTGTACTCCTACAGAGTACAGAAGAAGAGCAAAGACCACAGAAGAATAGCCCCTAGGTTGTGGACATTTGTGTTTTGTTAGTATACAATGTGCAAATTTCAATAAAAAATTAGTGCAAAAAATAAAAAAAACACTTTACAAGTACAAAAATTTATGATATAATACTAAGTGTGAACAAATTTTGACTATACAGTCAAAGGACAACTAAACTTAGAGATAGACCGTCTTACGTGCGGAACACAGATGTAAGAAGGAACTGTATTTAGATAAAGGACAGTTTCCGATCTGATTGAATATTCTTTAAGGAGCGATTTCTTTTTATGAATAACGGAGATAAGCGCAGAAACCGCAAGAGAGACAGATCGTCAAAGCGCTATAAAGTCAGATACGATCGTCTTGTTGCGGCAGTCCTCGTCCTTGTAGTTCTTATTGTGGTGCTCGCTTCATGTGCCCACGCTTGCTCGGATAAGGATAAGAATAAAAACTCCGCTAATAAAAAACAGGCGACCAGCACCAATAATACGCAGCAGTCTTCCATTGTTGATAATCTTATCACAAGCAACGAGACAAGCTCACTCATTACAGGTACTCCTGACGGGCAGAAGCCATCGGAGTCCCAGTACGTTAACGAAAAATTCAAGGCAGAGGATATATACAGGGGTGATCTTGTCCTTGTTAACTCTGAGCATGAATATATATTCCCTGAGGATGATACTGAACTCGTCAGCGTCTATGAGAATATAACCGGCGAGTATTTCCACGTTTCTGACTTGGTTCAGAAGCTACACAGACCTGTCCTCGATCAGCTCACGGCTCTTATGAAGAGCTTCTATGAGGCTGAATCCAACTCTGATATTTATGTAATAGGTACTTACCGTACTAAGGGAGATCAGGATGATGCATACTGGAACGGCAATTCGCAGTTTAAGGGAGGCTATTCCGATTACCATACTGGCAGAAGTTTCGATATCGGTATTTTCCCGACGGATGGTTCTTTGACAGGTTATTATTCGCCAAGAGGCGTTTATGGCTTTGTTGATGAGCACGCTGCTGAATACGGTTTTATAGTAAGATTCCCTGAGGGCAAGGAAGCTTTTACTGGTGAACAGGCAAGGACCTATACATACAGATACGTGGGAGTACCTCACGCTGTATACATGAAGCAGAATAATCTCTGTCTGGAAGAGTATATCGATGCTCTCAAGGGGCATAATAACGAAAATCCTCTTGAGGTGGCAGCAGATAAGAAGCTTTATCAGATATATTATGTTCCTGCAAATAAAACAGGTGATACGGAAGTTCCGCTTCCGTCAAACAAGACCTATTCTGTTTCGGGAAATAATGTTGACGGATTTATCGTGACCGTTACAATGAACTAAAGCATTCTATGTCCCCCAGTATGGGGGACATATTTTGATTATAGCCAATAAGTACATGTAAAGCTAATGTATAAGTTTAGTACTTATGGCAAACAGAATGGAGATAAATGTGAAGAATAAAAGAAAAATAGCCGCGATTGCTTGTGCAGCGCTTGTGTTTTGCAACTTTTCGGGATGCGGCGGCGACAATGATGATAAAAGAGGCAGCGGTGCAGGTCATATGTACAGTGCTGCACTTGAATATAACCCTAAAAGTCTTGATCCTCAGTTTGCCAACGATCCATCATCCGCAACTGTAATAAAAAATATGTACAGTGGTCTTGTAATGAAAGACGGCAGTGGCAATATTGTATGCTGCAACGCCTCGGACTACAGCGTTTCCGATGATGGTTGCGAATATACCTTTCATCTGCGCGAGGATAATTACTGGTTCTTTGACAAGAATGAGAATGATAAGATAGATGATGATGAGTATTTTCCTGTTGTGGCTGCGGATTATGTTTTTGCACTCAGGAGAATTCTTGATCCGAATATGCATTCGCCGTATGCAAAGGACTTCATGTGTATCAGGAACAGCCAGTATATTGTGAACGGAAGCGGAACGGTAAACGGTCTCGGAGCATATGCGGAGGGGGATTATACCCTTGTGATAGACCTTGACAAGCCATGCGCAGAGTTTCTTGCGCTTATGACAACCCCATCAGCTTTTCCTTGTAATGAGGAGTTCTTTGAATCTACTAAAGGCAGATACGGCCTTGATGACAGGTCTGTTATGTCAAATGGTCCTTTCTTTGTGCGCCAGTGGTTCTTTGATCCCTACGGAAGCAATAATATACTTTATATGCGTAAGAACGAGGTCAACGAGAACGATAATTACAGTGTACTGCCGACATTTGTTAGCTTTTCCATAGAAGATAGCGAGGAGGAAGTTCGTCAGCGCTTTAAGGCGAAAGAGGCGGAATGCTTCACCACTATGAAGGTCGGTGGTTATAATCCGAGAAAGTATAATATTACCGGTCAGAAAGCTATTACTCTCGGACTGATTTTCAATACCGAGGATAAGATATACTCAAATCCGGATATCAGAAAGGCTATTGCTCTTGCCGCAGACAGGAACGCTATCCGTGAGGAGAACAGTGACGATATATCTCCTGCATACGGTATAATACCGCCTGCAACAGACCTTTTGGGCAGAAGCTACCGAGATCTTGTCTCCGATAAGCAGTTTGACGTTTTTGATACAAGAGCGGCTTCAGAACTACTTGCAAAGGCAAAGGTAGAACTGAATATAAACTCGGTGGAGAGCGTAAAGATAATCGTTGATTCGAATACCATTGATTCAAGATATCTTCACCAGCTTTCGCAGAGCTGGCAGGACAGCCTTGGCATTTATATTGGTATCGAAGATCTCACTTCTGCGGAGTTCAACAGGAGATTAGCGGATGGGGAATACAGCATTGCGCTTTATCCCCTTAAAGGTGATTTCAACAGCGGTATCGCTGTAATGAATGAGTTCGATACGGTAGACTGCCTGAAAAGTGCGGTGAATGACATGAACTGTGCGGAAAATCTACTGAGATGTCCGTCGGCTGAAGAGCTTGTGAATAGGTACAGTCAGCAGGAAAAGGCCATACTTGATCAGTTTGGCTTTATTCCGTTGTTTTATAAGAGTTCCTATCTTGTTGCAGATGAGGACAACGAGGATATAATTTACGATGCATTTACAGGCTCTGTGGACTATCGTATAGCTAAGAATTATAGTTGATGAAGAGCAATAACAGAAGTAATAAAAGTTCATCTTTTCGCTGAACTTTTTTGACAGAATGAAGAGCATTGTCATAGCAAAGCTCTATACTGTTATTATTAAGCTTCATCCAAACATAAAACAGGGTTACTGTCATTGCATCACGGCAGCAACCCTGTTTTATATTGACGAAGCCAATATCGATAAATATGCCAAACAGACATGTTTATTGTAGCTATTAAGTTGCATCAAAGTTTTTTCTTTGATGACAGTATCAGGATATGCAACACGTATACATGCACTGCTTTTTACTGTCCCTTTCTCTAGCAGTTCAGCGTGGCCAGCCAGAAGTATGCGCGTATGTTCTTGATTTCAGATTTGCCATTTGTTTGCTTGTTATCGGTTCAAATTCTGACATTTTCGCGTATTGTCATAAAAATATATTTATGTTATTATTCTTGTTTAGTATTGTTAACTCTATATTGTAGATTAAGAAAACCAAGTTTTTCAATAATTGACTAATAATTCTTTTTGTGCTAAAATAATATGAAACAAACGAAGCAATCATAAGAATTACTGCGAATCAAGGCAGTATTACGCTTGAGATATATTAATAACAATACAGGTGAAATAAATGTCAGAAATTAAAGAATACAAATGCCCATCATGCGGTGCTCCTATGCATTATGACATAAATAATGAAAGTGTTACATGTCGTTTCTGCCTGAATAAATATGATCAGGAGTATTTCCAATCCCATTTTGAAGATGAAATTGATGAAAAACTTTCTGATTTTGATTGGGTGGACAGAACCAAATATGTATGGGAGCCTTATGAGACTGATAAACTTGAAAAATTTGTATGTTCTTCATGCGGAGGAAAAATAATAACCAAATCATTTTATGCATCTGCAAAATGTCCGTACTGCAAGCATTATGTGATTATTTCTTCTGATTTAGACGGGGATATTCGTCCTGATAAGGTGATACCTTTCAAAGTAACCAAAAAAGAATTCTGGGATAAATATACAAGTTATATATCAGGGGTTAAAAAAGCTCCTAAAGAGTTTTATAATAAGTCTGTTCAAAAAAATATAGTTGGATACTATGTACCGGTATGGAGATACAGTTGCACTTATAAACCTGAGGAAAGTTATGTTTTAAATTTAAAGGACTATCCGATACTTGCAAATGATGCAGATGTCAAGGAAAAGGTCTTTTACTCGCTTATGCCTTTTGAATTCAGTGATGCAGAAGATTTTACAGAATCTTGCCTTGCAGGTTTTTGTGCCAGTAGATACATTATCGGTGCGGAAAACGCAATGAAAATGGTGGATTATGTTTTGAAAAAGATGTATAATGATGAGACAAATCCACAACCTAAAAAAGAAGAAAAGCCTTTGGATACAGGTAATAGAATAGATAAGCTATTGAAAAACAGATTAAATAAGTATGTGCAAAACAGAGAACTGTCTTATTATCTTGTACCTGTGTGGCTTTTAAAAATAATATATAAAAATGAAGAATTGTATTATGCTATGAATGGTCAGACAGGTCAGATGTATGCTGACAGAATACCAAAGAGAATAAAGAAATCAAAAGAATCAAAGGAATCAGAAAAAGACCTTATTTATTGGATGACAGTATTAATTATATTGCTGATACCGATAATTTTGTTGGCCCCTTCTGGAGTTTTTAATTATAAGGTTCCTTTGACTGCTGTTATTATTCAGTTTATCAGTTTTTTAATTATTGTTGTAGATTATCTCATTGCAAAGAGAAGACAGCGAAAAACAACTATGAAAAAGGTATTTTTTAAAGCAAAGGGTTATAAAGAGGCAAAAATCTGGAGTATAAAGGATTTTATCAAAAAAACCTAATAATAATGGGCACAGGATAATCATAATGTATGACCAAAAGTTGAGTAATCAAGGTTATAGTAAAATAATCGGAATATAGTGTTTCAATTGTCAGTTAAAAGTGTATTATTATCAAAAGCACCAATAAATGAGTAAAACGCAACATAGTTATTTTTGAATATAGTATTTTCAAACCTTTCAGTTTAGTATTCTAATATCTAACTGAAGGGTTTGCTTTATATATATCCGTGTTCAATGTTAACTTGACGATGGTAAAGTGAAGCTATGCATAGAGTAAAAAGCGGATGGATCTGCTTGAATGTGTCGCAAAAAATAATACTACGGTCACAAGTATTAAATGTTCCGTTGAATTAGTATTTACTACAAATGATGGAGAATATTCATATTTATAGGTACATTTCAAGATATGTGTTTTATTCGGTGTTTAGATTAGGCAGCAGAGGAGCGGTAATTCTCCTTGTACTGATAGATCAATAACTAAGGCACAAGTATGTTTGTGTTGTATATTGAATAATCATAGTATTTCGGATAATGTTTTCAGAGATACTAATGCCTTTTTTATTGAAATAATAGTTAAAACAAAAAAATATGTAAAGCGTGCTTGACAAAATATGTAAAGCGTGCTATACTATAATCACGGAAGAGGTAAAGTGAGCTTTACATAATAAAGGAGGTTAGTCTATGGTTGTTTATCTATATAATTTTATAGAGGCCGCCATGCCTTGGGCAACAGTCAGCAAAGCTAGTTCAACTGTAATGTAATTAAGCAAATTTGCTAAAGATAAGGTGATGGATTTTGAAAAACAGAATACAGGAATTGAGAAAAGCAAATAAAGTCACTCAGCAAGAACTTGCAGACGCTTTATGTGTCACAAGGCAGACTATTATTTCACTGGAAAATGGTAAATACAACGCGTCTCTCACGCTTGCGCACAAAGCAGCTCAGTTTTTTGGTATCTCCATTGAGGAACTGTTTATATTTGAGGGCGAGGAGAATATTTAAAGGAGAATTATTATGGAAAATTTCAAGAAAAAAATACAGAGAAGATTTTATTTATGTCTAATGTTTTGTGGTTCAGGTTCAGCAATATACTGGGTGCTGAAAAACGTTATCAAAGATGTTCCTGAATTTTCACGTGGTATGATAGCAGGTGTTTATACTGGTATGGTATTTGTTGCAGCATTATTGATGATAAAGTACCTAATACTGCTTCGCAGTGAAGATAAACTGAAAGCAGAGTACATAAAAACTACTGACGAGCGTAACATTGAGATTTCAAAAAAAACTATGGGAATGTCTTCAATCATATGCCTTGTGCTTACAGGGCTTGCTGTTTTGGTAACAGGTTTTTTTAGTCAAACAGTTAGTACTACTCTTTTTGCTGATATGAGTATAAGCGCTTTGATAACAGTTCTTGTAAATGTATACTACAGAAAGAAAATGTAATGTCAATCAGGAGTTTTCAACATTATAATTAATAATAATGGTTGCCACTTCAAATGTGTTTCTTACTTGAAGTGGCAACCGTATTGTTTTTGAGGGATATTTTTACCGCCCTTTTTTACTGATTATTGTTTGGGCATGACTAAACATATTATAAATAGAGAAATAGTTGCCATTCGAGAACAATTACAAAAATCTTTAGATAATGACAATATTCTAAAAGATGTGTATAATATAGCTGCTGCAAAAGAAACGAATTAACATTGTATTCGCAAAAGTTGATTTCCCTTCAATAATGTGATAAAATTGATATTAATCTACACATGATTAGAAATTATCAAATCTGACAAAACACTCAAATAAATCATAGCATATAGCATAAAATGAAGATTATTTTAAAATTAATCAAAAAAGCGCGTAGTTTTTTCTTCTGATGTCGTCTAATAAGTGAAAGCACAGGAAATAGCTTTTAGAAGGGAGTGCGTCTATGGATAACGGTGCAAGTAGCTACAGCCGTTTCCGTGACGAAGGTGATGTACACGGATTAGATGAGATAATAATAGAATACAGTGATGGTCTGATTCTTTACTTGACAAGCATAGTTGGTAAGATTCAGACTGCCGAAGAGCTTGCAGAAGATACTTTTGTGCTGCTTGGTACAAAAAAGCCCGGATACAAGGGTAAAAGCTCATTCAAGACATGGCTTTATGCCATTGGCAGAAATATTGCGATAGATTATATCCGCAAATATTCAAGAAAGGCCTGTATTTCTATTGAAGAAACACCTGAAATGATAGATGATGAAACTGCTGTTGAAGAGGCTTACATCAAAAAAGAACAGCAGATAATTATCCATAAGGCAATGCGAAAACTCAAGCCTAAATATCAGCAGGTGTTATGGCTCATCTATTTTGAAGGATTCAGCAATAAAGAAGCAGCAAAGATAATGAAAAAGAGTCTTCGCAGTCTGGAATCAATGCTTTATCGTGCCCGAAAGTCACTCAAATCACAGCTTGAAACGGAGGGTTTTGAATATGTTGAAACATGAAGAGATGATTGAGAATGTACACCGCCGCATAGCTCAATATGAGGAGGAGAAAAAAATGAAACATTCTAAATTGAAATATATCATTTCTGCTATAAATCCAAAAACTAAAAAGGAATCAGTCAAAACCAATGAATATACAGACGTTGTAAGCGGAACAGATACTTTTAACTCTTCAAAACGCATTATGCATACAGTGAGTTCTCTGGCAGCAGCTGCTGTACTTGTAACTGGTATAGGTGCTACAGGATTCATGTTGCACAAGAACAATGCTAATAAAACCGCTCTGCCCGAGGAAGATGTTATTTGCACCGAGCCTATTGAGATCGCTGATCACAGTGCGGTTGCTCCATTTGCTGATTTCAGACAGATCTATTTCGGAGTAAAAAAGCTCAACAAATATGATGAAATTGAGTATTCAGATGCAACCTATGACAAGCTTGCAGTATTTCTGAATAACTTTATATGGGGCGAAGAAAACAAAGTCGCAGAAAGTGATATTCCTGATTTTGATAATTGTGACGGCAATGGCTATAACGGCAAAGGATATGTGATCAATTGGCGCAAAGGTGATGTATGGTTATATGTTTATGTTACAGGGGAAGGAAAAGCATATTATTTAGAGAGAAAATGCACTCCTGACGGAAACAGTTTTTATTATCCTATTATCGAAAGCTCAGTCTATAATATTGATTATGAGACCTTTGATAAGAATATACAGGATATATTGATCAGTGATGTTCCCGATACGGACGCTTATATCTCTAAAATGGATAAAATGTATCTCACTCAGGGTGAATTTCAGAATGGTAATGTTGAACATAGAGAAGGCTACTATTCTGAAGAGCTTATACCCGAAGGGCACAGGTCATTCAAGGCACTTCAAGGCTTCCTCAGAGATGATTTCGTTGATATGCTACAAAAAGATAAGTCTATTGGCCATGACAGCAATGAGCATCTCTATACTGTTGCTTGCTATTATAAGACAAGCAACACAACTACCAGAAGGTTAACATACTATATCAGTAGCAACGGTGTTGTCAATCTCTGCGAATATGAGTTGACAAAAAACGCTTCAATTCCTACAGGTTGTATATACTACTATATTGACATAGAAGAATTTGAGAATGTTCTCGACGACATTTTAAGCGGTAAGTACAATGACAAGTATTTATTCGAGGCAAAGATAACAACAACAGCTGGAACTACAACTACAACGACATCTACATCTACAACTACATCAACAACTCTGGCTGAGATGACTATAGTTACTACAGCTGAACAGGATAACGCTTCTGAGGAAGAAACAGAATATGAACCTGTAGAAAAAGAGCCGACTGATGATGATATCTTCAGAGAATATTATCTGTCAATACATAATGGTTGGGACGGTTCTTTCAATGGTACTTATGAGGCAATGGATGAAAATGGAAATATGGTCGACTTTAAGGATGAAATAAACTGTTTAATCTATAGAGCTGGTATGTATTTCCCATCTCCGTCTGACAGGGTGCTTGGTCCAATTATTAATGAAGAGGATGCTATCGCAAAAGGCAGAGAGATTCTTCTCAAGCTCCAAGGACAAGAATACATAGATAACCATGATAAAACATATATTGTATACCCTAATGGTACAAAGGTAATCAGAGACAACCCTTGTTATTTAGCAGACTATAATGAGGAATATGACATTTGGGATTTCCGTCCTACGTTATTTTCAGGCACAGCAGAAGACGGAAGTTTTCATGTAGGAACACCAGGTTCTGTTCCGCACTTCTATATCAGGGGCTGTGACGGCAAGATATTAGCTTGTTTCCATTAATGATTTTTTGAATACTCATAGTCGATTTTATGTGTAAACATTTTCAATGATTGAAAACACTATGTGTTCGTATTCAAGTCAATATAAAATCTCACAATAAGGTTAATAGCATTATACTATGATCATAAACAAAAGGAATAATATGAAAGGACTGTAAAAAATTCAGTTCCAATAACGAAGAAGGCGGTTCAGTGTGTGAACCGCCTTCTTCATTGATAGGTTGTTATTTTATAGTTCGTATTTTAACAGTCAATTATTTCTTCTCCAAATAGTTTTCAATATCCATTATTTCATCTTTTGTGGTTGAAACATAAGCATAGTAAGAAAGAATACATGAAGCATCAACAGCGTTTATCAAACCGTCGTGATTTATATCTGATGCATTCTTCTGAGAATCAGTGAATCCCCCATTCTTATTAGTGGAAACATTTGCATAATATGACAAAACTGCTGAAGCGTCCACTGCATTGATATTTCCGTCGTTATTGACATCTCCGAGTTTATAGGGAGCTTTACCCAGCGATTTGAAGTTATAGCCGTATTCCTTAGCGTACTCCTCAGCCGTTGATTCGTCGTAGCCGTATATCGTACCGTTGAAGTTTGCAATATTATTATCATTATTTTCTTCATTAGAAGAAACAGAGTTGCATATTGTAAAGCCTTTACCATATATTTTACAGTCAGGATTCTTTATGGTTATTGATTCCAACGATTCGCAATTAAGAAATGCATAGTCGCAGATTTCAGATATATTTACTGGAATCTCAATATTTTTTAGAGAATTGCATCTTTCAAACTCAAAAGGATGTATTACTGTTGCATCATCTGATAATATTATATCAGGCAAAGAACTGCATCCCGAAAAAATACCATTTCTTGAAGTCCCAATCGGTCTGTTCAAGCCGTTTGGAATGTTTACTTCTGTAAGAGCGGTACAGCGCGAGAATGCGAAATCTCCTAATTTTTCCAAGCTGTCAGGAAGAACTATTTTTTTCAGGTTTGTATTTTCTAAAATTGATATATTATCATCATTGGTATCATTGAATTTGCAAAAGGCAAACGCAGCAATAACTTTTGTTCCGTCCTTGATATCAGCTTCTGTGAGTTTTGAATCATCATCTTTGAATCTATACAAAACTGAACCGCAGTAAACAGCGCCGTCGGGCTGATTTTCATACCAGGGGGTATTTTTCATTACGTTTACACCAAATGAAGAAATATCATTTGAAAATTTGATGTTTTTAAGGCTTGAACAGTTCTCAAACGCATTGTCTTCGATAACATTGACAGTTGATGGAAGTATAACGTTATCGAGCTTGTCACAACCTTTAAAAGCTTTTGATGAGATACAGCATACTTTATCGGAAATAACTATACTTTCAAGCAAGCCACAGTTCATAAATGCACCGTTGCCTATCATTGTTACACTTGACGGTATAGTATAGCTTGTACCTGAATGATTCTGAGGGTAGCGTTCAAGCAAATACATTGAACTGTCAAAGAGTATTCCGTTGATACTTCTATAATTCTTATTTGCTCTTGAAACATTGATAGCTTCAAGTGAATTACAGCCCTCAAATACATCAGCAATGTTTTCCACAGATGCAGGGATTTTTATAGATTTCAGTTTGGAACAATTAGTAAAAGCTCCATCTTCAATTTTGGTAACTGTTTCAGGTACGATATATTCTTCCTTTATCTTATTCGTTGAAGCTCTTATAAGCTTTGTTTTATCAGAACTGTACAGAATGTTATCTTCAACAATGAAAGCCTTGTTATCCTTATCAACTTCAATTTCTGAGATATTGTCCAATTCATAACCAAAATAGTAAAATCCAGTAATATTTGCAGGTATCTTAAGGCTTTTTATCTTTTCTAAATTTTTAGCATCGTACAAATATACTGTTGTAACAGGCAGTCCGTTTATCATATTCGGAATCTCTAACACATCAGATTCACCGAAATAATCGATTATGCACGCATAATCTCCGCAGTTGTACCATTCCCATGTATCATTTTTTTCTGTTTTATCAAAGTCAGGTTCTTTTTCCTGTTCATAACCGCCTATTGATTCAAATTTATACCCGTTTTGCTCTGCAAATTCCTGAGCCGTTGAATTATCATAACCGTAAATAGTTCCATCAAATTTAACTGTTAACTCATCAGTATCGCTGTAAAACAAAGCGAAAGGTTTATATATATAGCAGTTGGGGTTTTTTACGGTAATAGATTTGAGTGAAGTACAATTTTCAAATGCACCGTCAGGTATATACGTAACATTCTCGGGGATAATTATCTCCTCAAGAGAACGGCACGAATCAAAGATATTCCTTATTTGTTTCAATGAACTTGGTAAATTTATCTTTTTCAGTGAATAGCAGCCTCCAAAAGCATTATAGTTTATTTCCGTAAGGCTGTCGGGAAGATTAACTTCCTGTAAATTTTCACATCCTCTGAAAGCGCCATAATCTATAAGTTTCACACTTTCTGGAAGCGTTACTGAGATAAGATTTTTCTTTATGGTATCATTGCCTTCATCGTATTTGTAAGAACTGTTGTTAAAGGCATCCTGTGCAATGCAGGTAGTTCCTTCTTTTATGATCAAAGACGTATTTTCAGGCATTCTTCCCTTATAGCTGTCCACTATTGGCCCTATGTATACAACTCCATCTGGCAGTTCGTTCAACCATTTTGTACCGCGAACTATATTTAAACCAATTTCTTTCAGTTTTTTTGAAAACGTAATATCGGAAAGGTTCGAGCAATATTCAAATACATTGTTGCCAAGTGTTAACACGCTGTCAGGCAATACGATTTTTGTTAGCTTGTCGCAGCTAGAAAATACATAATCACTTATTACTTCAACAGAGTCAGGAATCTCAATGCTTTCAAGTGAATCGCAGTCAGCAAAAGCGTAGCTGCCTATTTCACCTACACTATCAGGAATGATATAGCTTTTATCAGATCTTCCGATAGGGTACTGATACAGGATATCTTTGTATTTGTTGAACAGCACTTCGTTAATACTGCAATAGTCACTGTTGTTCTCATCAACATTGATGCTTTCCAGACCTCTGCATTCAAAGAAAGAGTCTGAGTTGATCTCGTTGACTGAAGCAGGTATATTGAGCTTTTTTATTTTTTCACAGTGGTGGAATGCTTTTTCATCTATCTTTTTTACAGTGTCAGGTATAGTGATCTCCTCATTTTTGCAAACAGGCATACATCTGACAAGTTCCGTCATATCCGAGGTATATATCACGTCATCTTTTATGATATAATTCTTGTTTTCAGGATTAATAATCACAGTCATCTGAGAGTTTAGCCGACCGAGCGAACAGCCTAAATCTGTTACAGAGGCAGGTATACTGATATATGTGGTGATCTCACCATCAAAAGCTTCATCAGCAATCATTGTTACAGGAACGCCTTTAACAGATTCGGGGATTATAACACCTGACTGGTCCCAGTCAACATTCACTAATATTGCATGATCAGAATAAACGTAATACGATAAACCGTGTTCCTCGTTGAGGACTTCTCTGTAAAATTCATAATCTACATCCAACATACCAATGGAAACAGCATTTGCTGTCAATGTTTCTGTAATCGGGACTATGCTTATTACAGCAGTGGCTAATGCAGTTATTATACTTATTTGTCGTTTTTTCATTGCAATTCCTCCAATTTGTATGGTGTCGCTTCCATATGAAATTTTTTTCTGTTGATATATTTGCCAACTATCATGAAATGGTATTGTCAGTATGGAGATAGCGAGCTGATGGTCAAGAATCTTTATGCTCAATTATATGCATAACAAGTAATATTGGATAAACAATATTCTCATTTTAAAATGCACTTTATGCATAATACTGACTTTTTTGTCGCATGATATTGACCTTATTACCGAGCTTTTTGATATTTGAATTATATGTAGCTATTATATCACTAAATTTAAATAAACATCAAGCTTAGCAGCATTAGTTTACGCTTTTGTAATAAAATATGTTGCTTATAACAAAGATAAGGAAATGGCGTTGTAAAAGTTATATACCGATACTAAAACAGTTTGAAAAAACGTTCCAAATATGGGATAAATCACATATAATTTTCTTTCAAAATCTGTTATATTATCATATATAAATGACATTGATGCGTTGAAAGGCTCAAATGCAGATTTATCTTCCACATAATAATATCCATACCTTCTGTTTGATTTTTATCATATCATAATAACTATCAATGTCAAGAAAAACAAAAAGCTACGCAAAATGCGTAGCTTTCAATTTGGTTGGGGTGGAAGGATTTGAACTATCCTTACAGTTCTTTCATCTCAATCAATTCAGTGATAAGATACACTGTATGTAAAATATACATACATTATATCATAAATAAATAAATTTGTCAAGTATTCCCTGATATTTCCAATTATAATTTGGAAGTATCAGGGATTTTTTTGTTTTTATGCTATAATTTTCGTGGATGTATTCAAGTCCAAGCCCCAAAATCTTATCGGAGGTACAGTTATGAAATTTATAGCACAAAAAGAGGAAGATCAAGACGTTTTGGAATATATGCGTAGCATAAGTGATATTCCAAAATACGTTCCAATGGAGACAACACTTGTCGAATGGTGTATTCATTGGCTTCAAACAAGAGCCTATAACATTAAAGACTCGACTCGTTCTTCATACGAATACGTAATAAAGAACCACATTAAGCGAGTTTTCAAAGAAATGAAGCTTGAAGATGTTACGCAAGAAGATGTGCAGCTCTTTATTAACAGCCTTATTATAGGGTATCAACTGCCTGAGCCTTTGAAACCTAAGACAATTAAAAACATACACGGCGTATTGCATAAGGCATTGAATGTTGCAGTTCAGCAGCATCATATACCAATTAATGTTGCCGAAGGTGTTGTTTTACCTCAGATTGAAAGAAAACCGCCTAATCCATTAACAGACCAACAACTTATGAAACTTTTGGAAAGAATTAAAAGTCACGAAAAAAGGGATATATACATATTTGACCTTTTGACAGGATTAAGAGAGTCTGAACTAATTGGATTAACGGTTGACTGCTTTAATAGAGATGATAGAACCTTAAAAGTCTATCGTCAGCTCTTATATAATAATAGGAAGCATAAATATGAATTTACATCTTTGAAGAACAGTAAATCCCGTGTTTTAACTCTAACACAGCAAGCATACGACATTCTCTGTAAGTATTGTTCAGATACTGATATATATAATAATGATTTTGTTTTCAAAAACAGAAACAATGAGCATTTTACTCCAGCAGCCTTATATAATTCGTTTAAGAAAGTTGTGAGGTCTATCGGACTTCCGAAGGTAACTTTCCATGATCTTAGACATACTCACGCTGTACTTTCGCTGAAAGCCGGCATGGATATAAAGACACTCCAGTATAATTTAGGGCATTACTCAGCAGCATTTACTCTCGATGTTTATGGACATTGCTTGAATGAAATGCAGATACATGGAGCTGAACAGCTTACTGATTTTATGACAAAATTTGAAGTTGCTACTTGTAACAACGATAATGATGTCGATAAATGAAGTTACGTTGTTACAAGTAACAACGTAAAAAAGGTTATTCTCCCCTATTGGGGTGTATAACATCACGGACGGTGGTTGCAACACACAAAGGGCAGTTGAGCCTTCTCTGCCCTGTTCCGTGATTACATACATAAAAGAAGGTATAATTTAACGCACATAAGTGCAGAAAGAAGGCTCGTTATGAACAAAACACGAAGAATAGGCATTTACAACAACAAAGGTGGCGTAGCAAAAACAACATCAGTTATAAATATTGCTTACGCATTTGCAAAGAAAGGCAAGCGTGTGCTTGTCGTGGACTGTGACAATCAGGAGAATTGCTTCGCATTTTTCTTTTCAAACCAGTCCTCAAAAGAAGTGTTTGACACAGAATATGATGGTATTCTGCATACAACATGGCAGAAATACGTTTTAATGGACGTTGCTACTTGTAACAACGACTATGATTATATTTTGTTTGACCTTCCCCCAGCTCTGAGCGATGAAGTCAAACAGATAATACAGCACCTCGATGAAGTATATGTGCCTACAATGCTTGGAGAATTTGAGATACAAGGCTTAAAAAAGGTTACTGATGAAATAAATAATCAGGGAACGAAGCTTGGCGGTATCTTCGTTACCATGTTTCAGTCAAAGAATGACAGTGAGCTTATTGAGGAATTCCGCACTGTACTTAAAAACCGCCTTATGAATACGGTTATTCCCTTTTCGACTACTGTTCGTGAGTCTCAAAAAGCTGGGCTTCCGATAGAAGCGTACTTCCTTGTAAGAAATGTGCCACAAATTGGTGCATCATGGAAAATAGTGAATGCGTACAATAGTCTTGCAGATGAGATACTCAAGGAGGTAGAAGCATGAAAAAAAGTATGTTAGATAATTTAAAAAGAGTCGTATCAAATACTCTTACCGATGACATAAAGATGATTGATATTGATGAGCTGCATGAGTCAGCCGATAATTTCTTTGTCGTAGAGAACATAGAACAGTTCGCTCAGACTATTCTCGGTCAGGGTGGCGTAAAGGACAATCTTATTGTAAGACCGCTTGAAACAGGCGGTTATGAAATAATAAGTGGACATCGCCGCAGAGCTGCTGTCCAGTATCTCCTTGATAAAGGAGAGAATATAGCTCGTGTTCTCCCCTGTTTGGTTCAGAACTATACTGATGAAGATGATAAAATGCTTGACCTTATACTTATGAATGTTTCGGCAAGGCAGATTTCAGATCAGGAACTTTGGAAATGCTATGAAACGCTCGATAAAATCTTAAAAGAGAAAAAGGATAAGGGTGAGTATTACGGTAGGCTTCGTGACGATATTGCAAATACACTCGGTGTATCCGCTTCACAGGTTGGAAAAATGCAGAATGTAGATAAAAATGCAATTGAGCCTGTAAAAGAAGCAGTTGCAAGTGGAGAGTTATCAATAAGTACTGCAAATGAGATAGCAAAGCTTGATAAAGATGAGCAGAGTAAGATTACCGATCTCAGCAAAGTTCAGCCAAAGGATATAAAAAAGAAAATAGTTGAGAAGCCCGTTGTTACAAGTAGCAACGATGATAGTTCAGACTATGACGATAATGAAGAAGTCCTCGACACAAGTATTGATGATGAACCTGAGCTTCAGGCAAAGTTAAGAGAAGCAGTAAAACGTACCAATGGTGAAACAGCCGTTGCTACAAATAGCAACGATGACAAATATACTGTAAGTGCGATGAAAGGATACTTAATGCTTGCCGCTGAGGAAGCTTCTTTTTCAAAAGAGCAGATAAACGCACTCTTAGGTGGAATGATGAAAGCTCTTTCCAACTATGATAAAGCAGAAGCTGAGAATAAATATCTGTCGAGATAAGGAGTAAAGCAATGATAAGTGTATTGATGGTCGTAACCTTAATTGCAAATATACTTGCAATTTATAAATGGAAAAGCACCAACAATAGAGTTTTCAAAATACTATTAAGAATTGTTCCTTTCATCTTAACTCTTGTATTAATTCTATATGCAGTATTTGAAAAAGGTTTAGACAATATTGAATACTTGTTTCTGTGTATGATAGAATGCATTAACCTTGTTGGTATTCTTCTTATGATTGAACCACCTAAGATTTCAAAGGGACTTGCTGAGAAAATAATTAATGCAATAGAGCAGGAAAATAAAACCGATAAGGAGAGATAATTATGACGGATAATGAAATTTTTAATTTAGTCGTTTTTGTAGTAAGTATGTCTTTATTTTTTATTATATTTCTAATAGCAGTAATGATTAAACATAAGCATTCCAATGTAATACCTTCTGTAGGAAAAATAGTATTGACTTCAATTCTTATACTAATATTTATTGCTATGGTATTTATATTATGTATCCATAATAATAAATCTAAAGACAAGAAAGATAATACAGTGAATATTGAAACTTCCACACATCAAACAACTGAAATAAATGGAACGGTGTATGAGCTTGTGCCGAAAGGAGAATAACATTATGACCAATGCAACATTATTAATGATTAAGATACTTGGCGGTTTATTTTTCATCTCAAGATAAGGAGAAATAAAATGTTCAAAAAATTTAAATCGTTACCCATAGTTTGGGTGATGATTCCAGTACTGCTTACCGTGATATCCATGATATTAATATATGTTCTAACGATTTATGTATCCAATTATTTTATATTAGTTATACCTATATTATGGATTATAAGCTCTATAAAAAATTTTAGAGAGAACTCTGAATATCGCAGAGAAATCAGTGCATACATAAGTTCAGGATATAAAATAGTTCATAGAGAAGGCAGTTTTAAATATGGTGAATTTTTTGCTGCTGATGAAGAAAACGGTTATCTTCTAAAAGATATTGGAACTCATACATATTCAATTAACCACATTGAAAAAGAAATTCATATTTATCGTTGATGAACGGAGGCAATTAAAATGAATAATGTCATAGGATTTATCTGTTTAATTGTAATGATTGGTCCGTTGTATGGTCTTTATTACATAATTGAAAATAAATCAGAATATTCCAAAGCAGATTTTATATTTCGCATTTGTGCTATGACTTTTGGTTTCTTTTTATTGCTTGGCTTTGCAGTAATGTATAAGATAAAGTTATAAAGGAGTAATGATAATGAAGATATTTAATGCTTATATGATTGTTTCCTCACTACTGTTTATAATAGTAAAATTAAAACATGATAGCTTATTGACACAACCTAAGTTAAAGAAAGCTTTTCAATTAACACCTATTATTTTAGCAATCCTCTTAACTGTTATATTTGGTTTCTCTCATATTCCTATAATTTTGGCAGCAACAATGATAATTTTTGGAATAATAATATCTACAATAATGAGCGTATCTTAGCTTTAGTATCCTTATATTTTTAGCGTTGCTACAAGTAGCAACAAGAAAGGATAATATAATACCATGATTTTTTACATTTTGTCAGAATTTGTTTTGATATTTTTTGCATTAGAAATCATAACTGAATACAAAGGGCAAAAAAAGAATTTAAAAGTAATGTGTAAAGCGGCTTTCCTCATTCTTTTGCCAATCATAGGCTGCATATTGCATTATTTTACTCACATCAAATGGTTTGGGTATATAATTATAGCGTATGTTTTATACAAAATTGTCGTATTTTTTATGCATACGAAAGATAATTAATTGTATGGTTTGGTAGTATTCAGGACGAAGCGATTACAACGGAAGTCACAACAAATCAGACAACTATAATCAATGGAACAGAATATGAGCTTGTGCCGAAAGGAGAATAACATTATGACCAATGCAACATTATTAATGATTAAGATACTTGGCGGTTTATTTTTCATCGCATTAGTTTTATTTATATTTTATTGTATATTATGGATTATAAACGCTATTCAAAAAAGGAATAAATAGTATAAGAAAGGAGGAAAAGAAATGTTTGAGTATAACGAGGGAACGAAAAAACTTCTTTTATGGGCTGTGACATTTTGTATTTTGATATTTGCTTTGAATTTAGTACTCAGACCATTAAGAGGAATTGAAGTTACAACAATGGATTACGTTGCACGTATTGTTCTTTTGATAGGCATAGTATTGCTATCAATCAATTGGGTTAAATTCATAAAGAAGAATAAGAATAAAGAGAAATAAGCCATAAGCATTGTTGAACTGGAGGTATTAATCATGGCAAAAAAGGATCGTGAAAAGCTAAGAGAAATCATTGACAGTATTGATGTTAGTGACTTTGATTTTAAGGAAGTAAAAACGGAGGGTGAAATTAGCTCTCGTGAAATCAAAGTTAAGGACTATATTGATACAGACAGTAAAAGAATGCATAAAGTTACTATTCCCAAAATAACGGTATCAATATCACAGCTTTGTAGTAAAGATAAGTGTTGGGAACAGTTTTGGATTAAGTATTATAGTGAAAATAGGGAGGAGGTTGAGAAATATTATGAAAGACGGTATAGTTTTAATATGAATGAAGAAACATATAACGGCTTTAAATTAACAATAGAAAATGTGGAATTCATTAAGACAAAAGTACATATATTGTATGCGTTATTTTCCAATAAAGACAAACTTGAGCAAGTAAAAAAGTTGAAACTCTTTACGAGCTTATCAACTCGCTTATACTACGGACCTCCTTTCAAAGGATGGACAGGAGAAAACTTTGCATCGGTTGAAATGGAAGCTCCGATTTATACAGAAAGACACAAAATACTTAATTTGGTCGATAATCTGTCCGAATACACGGCAGCGGACAAAGAAAAATTAGTCAACGCCTATAAAGTCTTTTTACATAAAGAGCTTACGAAATGTGAGGAAAATGATTAATAAGCATTGTTCAAGCACACTGAAACATCGGTGTGCTTCATAGAGTGCTTATGCACACATTTTAAAAAGGAGGAATTGTTATGACAGAAGCAGAAAGAAGCAAGGGTATGGAAGTGCTCAAAGCAATAGAAGCTGGAATACAGGAAGTCGAGAAGCGTGTTAATATGAAAATATTAGCTCATTCGTACATGATTATTGACGAAAAAAAGGCAAAAGTATGTTTCACAGGATATAATGAGATAGACTATGAAATACCGTTTCATATCTTCATGACTATTCCTCAGAAACGTATTATCATCGAGGTTGCAAGAGCATTAACAATTGAATTTAATGACTACGGACAGGAGCGCTGCTACAAGTAGCAACGAGAAAAGGAAATTGTATACCATGATATTGTAACAGGAGGGCTGAAAATGTATAAGTTTGATATAGTTAAAGACAGCACGGAGTTGAGAAAGATGATTGCTGAAAACCCTGAACTACCTATTGTGGTTATGGCAAGTTACGAAGCAGTCACAGAAGAATTCTACTGGACGTACTGTTCAGCTGTACATTGTGAAATAGGTGAAGTTTTGGATTGTGAAATCCCTTGGAAAGAAGGCATTGTATATAGTGACCATATAGAATTTGAAGAAGATTTGTCTGACTATCTATCAGATACAATTGAAAACGCTGCTAAAATGTCCGAAGAAGAATTTAAACATCTTTTGAATGTGCAGAAAGATGTTTATAGTGAGTATTGGCACAAAGCGATTATTATAAAGGCTGATAATTAAAAGGAGGTAATAACAATGGCTACAGTTAAAAGAGACGTTATACGTTCATACAACTTGACTCCGGAAGAATGGGATAAACTTAAAAGCCTGACCTCTAAAGACTTTGAGCATTGTCCATTCTGTGGAGAACAGAAAGGTCAGCTCATAATGGATATAACACATAAGCGATTAGGTGTAAGCAAAAAAGTAGCAAATCCGTTTTACGTAGGATGTTGTAATCCTGAGTGTATGGCAAGAGGCGGATCTGACCTTGATCCATACATAGCCATAGAAAAATGGAATAAACGAGGGAAAGACTTCGTTGCTACTTGTAGCAACATAGACTTTGATTATCATGAGCTCAAAGGAGAAATGAGGATATATGACTACTTCGATAACGGTCATACTATCTATGATAAAGACAATATCGAACTATTAACACCTGAAATACTATCAAATATATGTGCATTCCAGTACACAGAACTCGGTGCAGAAGGAATGGGCGGTTTGCTATTAATGTTTGATACTAACGGTAAATCGTATTCTGTTTGTTACTGTTCATATTCAGCTGACGAATATAGTACTACTGCCTATGACTATATCAATAAGTATCTTAATTTAGACGAAAAGGTTAAGATCAAGATGGAACGTGGTGAATGGTCAAAAAAGGCAGATAAATGGACAACACTAAAAAATGGAATGGGATGGTATATATGCTGTCACGATAGCGTTATAAATAAAATTCCTGAGATAAATGATTTTTATCAGGATATGGAGGGAGTAATGTTCTATTTCCCATACTTTTTTTCAAAGGAGAAATAAATATGTATAACCTTAGTGAACAACCAGTACGAAAAATAGTGAAAGAAATGTCGGATTTCTCGTCCTTAAAGAAAATAGGAATATTTACCGTGAAAGAAAAGTTTAATATTAAAGATACATATTATGAAGTTGGAGATTTGGTCGCTATACGTGGTCAAAACGCAGATGAAATATCCATTATTCCCTATGACAAATTAAAAGAATATAGCTCGTATTTGCTTGCAGATGACAATGAGCTTAATAGGTTGTTTAATAATTATTTTGCAACTACACTGTCAGATTTTCATAAGAGATTTGAATTATCTGAACCTGAAACAGATAAAATAGAAACCATAATGAAAGAAATTAAATTAATCGTCGATAATCAAAAAGCAGAATTGCCCAAATCCAAATTGGCAGAACTCGATTATGGTTTATATTTTTTCAGTTTGTTTCTTGTTCCTGTATGTGGTTTGGTTTTGATTTTTTTGAGTGATACTGGAGTGTGGGGATATTTAGGTGGAAGTATAATGATGTTTATCGCTTCAATACTGTGGGGACGTGTATTTTTACGTTCATTTAAAACTCAGAAAATAAATAAGATTATACTTGATAAGCTCTTAGAGTTAGACAAAAGAAGGATAGATGATGGAACGTATATTCATTGATGCAAATATAATGATAAAAAAGGAGTAATTGTAATATGTCAGAAATAATAGAAATAACAACAGGTGATAAAGTAAGAATAACGTTAAAGCCGGAAAAAGATGGTACGTATTATTATAAAAAACCGTTAGAAGGCGTTGTTAAACTTCAAAGATTAGACGTAAATGAAGGCGGTGAAATAGAAACAGTCCTCATGTTGGCTTTCACAGAATATGCGGAAGAAAATCCCGATGGTCTTGATTTAATTAAAGTCAAGGATATAGAAAAAATAGAGCTTCTTAGGTCTGCTCCTGAAAGTCTGATTGAAATAATACAAACAACAAAAGATCAAGAGACTATTGAAAGAGTCCTTTATCTTCTTAGAGCATACTTTTAATTCAAGTCAAATTCGTTGTTACAAGTAGCAACGATAATAAATTATAAAAAACGGAGGTATGAATTATGAACAAAGCAATTATTATGGGTAGGCTATCCGCTGATCCTGAACTCAGAAAAACGGAGAGTGGTATTTCAACTTGTCGTTTCACTGTTGCCGTTCAGGAGGACTACAAGAACAAAGACGGTTCAAGGGACGTTGATTTTATCAACTGCAAAGCATGGCGTTCTACTGCGGAATATGTAAGTAGGTATTTCAAGAAAGGCAGTAGAATAGCTGTAATTGGCAAGAACAAGTGTGACGTTTATGAAAAGAACGGTGAAAAGCAGTATTACAACTATGTCAAGGCTGAAAGCGTTGAATTTGCTGGATACAATAAGCCAACATCTGGTACAACAGATGAAGCTGACAGAGATTTTCCAGCAGAGTTTGATGAGATAGTTTCTGAGGACTCACCATTCTAAAGCTTAATACTTGACTTCACAGTGACAATATGATATAATTTTTAAAATATATTTTTTCAAGGAGGTATTCAAATGAAAAACGCTGGTAAACAGATTAAAGATGTCGGAACACTCTTAATAGTAATAGGTGCTGTATTTGCACTCGCTGTTATCTACGTTCTGACTTTTGGAGACTCATCTCCTCTGGGTTACATAATTGAAAAGCATTTCATATTCGTTACTGTTGGAGGACTGTTATGCTTTTTGTTCGGAATTATAGTCCGTAGTAAAGGCAGAACAAAAGAAGAACAAGCAAATCAGCAAAGCAAGTAACAATTGAATACATATTAAAAAGCTTTAGTATAATTACTGAAGCTTTTTTTATACCCACACGGAGGTGATATGAATGAATATGAGTGACGATATAGCCGGAGCAGTCATTCAATACTCAGTAAAAGCAGCAGAGGAAACTATTACTATAACAAAGGCATTGCTTGAAGCAATCTATAAGCTCCTACACTTTCTGGCAGAACGAGACAGAGAAAAAAGGCGGCAGAAAACAGATGTAAAAAATAAAGAGATTACTGAATTAAAAAATGGAAAAGTATCTGTAAAGGATTTGACATCATACTGTAGAAAAACAGGCGATATACTTGTAACATCGGATATGCCATTATCCAAAGACGATATGCACTATGTAGCTGCACAAGCGAAAAAATTTGGTATTCCTGTTGCTTTCAGAAATGAAAAGGGAAAAGATAATGTGTATGCGCTTCTCAGGAAGGACGATGTTCCGATATTCTCTCAGATAATCACTGAACACATGAAAGAAAAGGTCGCAACAAGACCACAAGAACTTTCTAACTTCAAATGCAAAGGATGGGAAATTCCATTTATTAATGCAGAACTTTCAAGGCTTGACTTATCAGCACAGTTTGCACAAATGAAGAATGGCGAATATATTGCTCTTTATGAAGCGAAAGATGCAAAGGCAATAGAGATAGCACGATCTGAATTTGTTCGCAAAGTTAATGAAGTTAATAAAAATCTTGAGTTTTCAAAAGATAAAGACGGATTTTACATTATAAGGGATAAGGCAACCGGAAAAGACTATCCTTTTGATAACACGCCTGACCGTAAATTTGTTTCTCTTGCACTTCAAAAGCATTTTGGGTATGACGAAAACAAGGCTAACATAGCAGCTCAGAAGTTTGGAAATGAAATGCTTTCGGGTGATGTAAAGCAACAATATTTCAGCGATAATCCTCTTAATGATTTCTCTTATGTCTCACAAGTCACATGGGATAAAGAAGATGTACTTGTAAAAGCTTATGAGTGCTATTATATTACGCCAAAGGCAGACGGAATATCGAGAGTTGTATATCAAAAAGATGATGGCAGCATTGCCGTTCTTAATCCACCTCGGCAAACCAAAGCTAAGATGCGTAGTATTCTTGAAAAAGAGCTTGGTGTAACTGATACAAAAGAACAGGATGCACTCATAGCCAAAGCCGAACACGTATCCATAATGAATGCCAAATACCGGAATGTATATGGTAATACAGAAGATATACATATTCATAATGCGACATTTACAAAAGATGCCTTCGATATGACTAATACAGCTGTTGTTTCTGGTATGCTTCGGACCGATGCGGACGGAAATACATATACTAAGACACAGCCGATTGACAGTGTATCAACGGATATATCAAGAAAAGATGCCGATACTTTTGAAGTTAAAAGCACAGCAATAGCAACGGAGTCCGACAAAAACGGGCAACAGTATAGTGTGCCGCAAACTGAGCAGAGAATACTTTCTTTTTCAAACAAGAAAACAGCTCTGGAGGAACTGAAAGAGATGTACATATCTCAGGGAGTTCCTGAAACAGCTGCAAAGGATATGGCTAAGAACGTATATCATAAAGCCGAACTACAAAATGTTTCTCCAGTTATTGCCATTGAGAGAACTAAGGATACAACCGCAGTTTTCACAAGTGGCAATAAAAGAGTAGAAATTTCAGTCGTTGACAGAGCAGCAGCTACAGAAGCATTATCTTCGGAGTTCGGTATTTCCACAGAAGACGCTTCTGCAATCATTGATAAAGCTGACGAACTCGTTATTACATCTGAGTCACAAGTTGACACAAATAGCAACGATATGAGTAACGTTGCTACAAGTAGCAACTCAGAGACTTCTCATAATGATATGACTCTCGCTCCTGAACATTTGAGGAGAATGTCAAGAGAAGAATTTATTGCTGCTGGGTTCATAAATAATAATGAAGATAAAGGTAGCGATTTAAACGATCATAACGTTAATGAAAAATATCTTGTTTCTAAATATAAAATTAACGCACCTTTAGATGATTTGGATATTCCAGAAAGCCACTATCTATTTTCTAAAGAAGGACACTACTTTACATATACGTATAATGACTATACTAAGAATTATCATTATGATGAAGTGACAGAGAAAAAAGCGAATGAAATTATCAATGAACATGGAACTGTAGATAGTTTCTCTGAAAAAGCAACCGCAAATGGACATGAGCTTCATCCAGAGGGGAATATTCTTTCAGAACAGGCAAATAAGGTATCAGCTGCCGCAGATAAAGTTGCTGATAAGATGAACGATATGACCGACAAGGTTGAGGAAGTAGCATCACGAGGAGGTCGATAATATATGTCAACTCCACGCCCGAAGCCACGTTTTACAAAGTCAACAGTAATAATATACGTTATCATAGCACTGCTCATAGCAGTGCTATGTTCGTTATTAGGCTGTGCAATGGACTTTTCAGTAAAACCAGACGGGAAAATTGACTTATCTAAGCTAAGTACAGGTTTTAAATTAGCGACAAATAACGTGGGCTATATCTTACATCATATTACAGATAAAGATAGCAATGTATGCAAAATAACCATTTTAGGCTTAATGTGTACAGCTATCTTTATTTTATATAAAATTTCTGAGACACCAAAGAGATTACATCGCAGAGGACAGGAACACGGTTCTGCAAAATTCGGTGATAATAAGGAAATGGAAAGCCTTGCTGAAAAAGAAAAACAGCCTGAATTTCATCCAATATTACGTGACGGTAATCGAGTTTTTGATGATAAAGGCGATTTTGTTGGAGTCACCATAGATAACAATATAATAATTGCCGATAAGTTTAAGCTCTCTCTTAACACATGGCAGCATAATCTCAACCTGAATATGTTCATAATTGGTGATGCTGGTTCAGGTAAGACAAGATATGTTGCAAAGCCGAATATAATGCAGCTCAATACAAGCTATGTTATCACTGATCCGAAAGGAGAAATACTTGCGGATACGGGAAAAATGCTCTTGGAAGCTGGTTATAAGGTTAGAGTATTCAATACAATTCAGATGAAACACTCCAACAACTATAATCCATTCCATTATGTTTATGATCCCGAAGGTAAACCGTCAACTCAGGATATTGTAAAAATGGTCGATGTACTGTTTTCGGCAACTAAGGTTGACGGAGAAAAGGAGGATTTCTGGTCGCAGAAAGGTAAATCACTGTTACAAGCTATTATATTTCTTCTCTTTGAAGAAAGCGAATATAAAGCCGAGAAAGACAATGAGGGCAATATAATAGAAAGCACACGTGATACAACAAACCTCAATTTCTACGCAGTAACGGAGAAAATGAGAAAACTGATATATCCGCCGAAAGGAAAGGCTGACGGATTTACAATGTCAAGGAACAACGGGGAGTCTGATGAAGAATACGAAGAACGTAGAAACAAAGCTTTCCTTTGCCCGTTAGACAAGGATTTCATCGAACTTGAAAAAAGGAAACCTGACTGTCTGGCACTGCGAATGTACAAGGAAGTCAGAAATGCTCCTGAAGAAACAGGACAATCTTTCCTTTCTTCAGCCAATGTAAAAACATTTATGTACAATTTGGAGGAAGTAAAGAATTTAAGCTGCTGTGACAATATTCACCTTGAAACAATCGGTGATGAAAAAACGGCATTATTTATCATAGTACCGGCAACAGATAAAACCTTTAATTTCTTAGTATCTATGCTGTACACTCAGATGTTTGATGTTCTTTCAAACAGAGCAAACTTTAAATACGTTGATAAGGGGCGTAAGCTCCCGTTCCATGTTCGCTGTATAATGGACGAATTTTGCAATATATCGCAAATTCCAAACTTTGAAAGTATTATTGCTGTTGTTCGTTCAATGAATATAAGTCTTAACGTCATTGTGCAGACATTATCACTTTTCAAATCTAAATATGAAAAAACATGGGAGGGTATTATCGGTTGTTGTAGTACCCTTTTATTTATTGGTGGTAATGAAGAAACTACAAAGAAGTATATTTCCGAAAATCTCGGAAAAGAAACAATTGACGTTAAAGGTTCAAACCGTACAAAAGGCAGACAGTCAAGCACGTCTGAGAATAACAGTATTTTAGGACGAGAGCTTTTACTGCCTGACGAAGTCGGTAAAATACCGATTGACGAATGCTTAGTCATAATGCGTTCGCACAATCCGTTCCAGTGTAAAAAATACAAACTGGAAAATCATCCAAACTATGCCTTTCTTGCTGACGCAGCTCAGACAGAAGCTGAACGAAAAGAAAGGACATTCAAAATCACTTCAATTCATGCTGTTTCAGTGAATGAGCAAAGTAACATTGCTACAAGTAGCAACGTTCAAAGCACAGGAGAAAATGAAAAAATCGTTGACATAAGTAACAACGAGATAAAAGACGTTGTTACAAGTAGCAACGATGATAGTCCTGAATTTACAGCTATCCACGAAACGGTATTAATTGATATAAACAATCCTATATCACCATATATTGATACACTTGCTCTCTTTGAGAGTCAGAAAATAAGGATATATGGCGATGAAGTGTTGACAGACAATGAAGTCGAATACGACAAGGTCAACCTTAACATTGAAAGGTTTGACTTAGGAGAACCGATAATGAGAAAGGAGGAATATGAAAATGAGGATCAGGAACAGATCACGCCCGATGTTATAAATCCAGATGGTAGTATTGAAGTTGCTACAAGTAGCAACGATGATACGACAGATAGGCAATATGATTTTGAAGTCCTCGATGAAGTGGCTTCATCTATTGAGGATTTAACCTCAGACGATATAAACAAAGCAATTATAAAGACGTCCGAAAATCATGCAGTATCAGACGATGTGATACAAGACGACTATGATTTTGACGTTGAATTCAGAGATTTTTAATTAAAAAACGGAGGAATAATATTATGAAAAAGTTTTTTGTACGTATAACAACACTGGTTATGGCTGTTTTTACAATGGCTATTATGGCAGCACTTCCTGTTACAGCATTTGCAGCTGAGGCAAACAATGGAGAAGTATACATAGCACAGGCTTTAGCAGATGACGGCGATTATGCCATAGTACAGCTTGGTAATCCAGCTGACGGTGGCGGTGCAGATGCAGGTGCAGGTGCTGGTGCTGGTGGCGGTCATACTGGAAAATCAGGTTCATCAGATGCTGATAGTGCATACGAAAGTGTAATGGACTTCATTATCACTTGGGTACGCCGTATTGGTGCAGCAGTTGCATTCTTTGGCGGTATCATGCTTGCACTTGCACTTAAAAAGAACGACGCAGACCAGAAGGAAGATGGTATAAAGACAATGGTGGCTGGCTTCGTAGTCTGGGCTATCTGCTTTGCTGTTGATAAGTTTGACTTATTCACCTGATAAAATATTATATCTGCCCTTGCAATAGCAAGGGCAGAATACTTCTAAGGAGGAAGTGATAATGGAAATAATATCACATTTCATGGCTCTTTTCTTAGAGATACTTCCACCACCACCAGAGGGAACACCAAATGAGCTTGCTAAGAACGGCATTGATTTTTTTGCAACATGGATAGCTCGTTGTGGCGGTCTTGTGGCTTTTATCGGTGCTGTAAAGCTTGGTCTTTCAATCAAAGATGATAATGCTAAAGAACAGATGTTAGCCATACTTGTTATGGTATCGGGATTTATGATCAAAGCGGCTGTATCTGATTTGAATGTTTTCCATATTCCAACGACATATACTGAAGCTGCCGCAAATTTGGAGTTCAAATCCATTTTAAACTTTGTAGGTAAATGGATACGCCGTGTTGGAGCATTTGGATTGTTTATGGGAGCCGCCATGCTTGGATTATCCATGAAAGATCACGATGCCGGAAGAAAAGTTATAGCTTTGAAAACAATATCATCAGGTGGTGTCGTAGTTGCTGTATCTGCTATTCTCAGCACATTTGTATAAGAAGGAGTGATATAATGCACGGTGTAATACCTTATCCTCAATATCAGCAATTAATGAAATTACGCAGAACCGTATATACGATTATTATCGTATGTGGGCTGTTTATGATATTCTGCCCTCCGCTTATAGCTCATGCGGATATGTTTGGATATTACGTTCCTGACGTTTATGCCGAAATAACAGAGAATGTCAATGAGACAAATCATATTTTAACAAAAGCATTTACGTTTTCTAAGACATCTCCTTACGAAATCGTAAATACATTACGTCCGTCGACTTCGCAAGGAATACTTGCCATAAGAATAAGAGAAGCTTCAAAAACGCTTGCACTTGTTACTGCTACATTACTTCTTATGGTGGATTTTTTCAGAAAAACGATAAACTTTGAATGGTCATCAAAATGGGAGAATATCCTTATATTTCTTATAAAAATAATTGTTATCAAACAAGTCGTTCAAAATGCAGATGTAATTGTTGGGTACATTTACTCGTTTTTTGACTCACTCAACGATGCTGCAACAAGTACGACTATTCATTATCTGCCTGACGGAAACGCGGCAGATTACACAGCAACCGTTAAACAAGGTCTTATAAAGCAATTATCAAAAGGTTGGTGGGACTATTGGTACGATAAAGGTGCTGACAACGTATATGATACGTATACATATCATATATCACAGGATGCTGTAAAAATGTTTTATCCTGACGCTACATTTCCAGCAGCAAAAGTCTTTAGTGACGTTGATACATTTACGGAAGCATTTCCTTCACCGACTAATAAAATCAATTTCTTTCCAACGCTTGAAATTTACGTCAAGCTTAAACCTATATTCCTTGTAATGAAAGCAATTGCTTACATTATATTTGTAATTATTATCGGTAGAGTATTTGAACTCGCCGTATATACACTGCTTGCACCGCTTCCATTAGCGACATTTGCATCTGAAACAACACATGATGTGGCTAAGAACTTCCTGAAAAACTATATATCAGTTGTAATTCAGGTAGCTGTCATAGTTGTGATGTTTGTCGTATATGTTGCTACAAATCAATTTGTAGTTGAATGGATGAAAAAGAACGGTACAGCAACACTCATGAATTTTATTTGTCTATGTGCTTTAGGACTTGGCGTTATGCGTTCCGGTACATGGTCTAAGAAAATATGCGGTATAGCATAAGGTTGAAGTAATAAGAAATACAGAGAGGTGAAACAATGTTAGAAGTAAAGATACCAATAGAGATACAAGGATATAAATCAAAAGTAATAGCTGGTCTGACACTGCGTCAGCTTATAGCCATAGGTGGAGCTTTTATAACTGCTTTACCGATAGGTGTGTATGGTCGAGGACATATTTCTTCGGATATACTTCCGTGGTTTGTAATAGCAACTACTATTCCGTGGGTGCTTTGGGGCTTTTTCACCTTTCAGGGGTTGAAGTTTGAGGATTATTTCCTTTCATGGCTTTCTTTCAATTTCTTACCTCAGAAAAGAGTATATGAGGATACTGACGGAAGCCTTTTACAAGCTTTACATGAAGAATTACTGGAAGAAAAAATAGTTCAGCAGCTTATAGAGAGCGGTGAATATGAAATAGATCAGGAGGAGTGAAGAAACATATATGAACATATTTGGGAAGAAAAATAAAGAAATGAGTTCAGCCAAAGAACGTGACAAAGAACGTGAAGCACAGCAGAAAACAAAGAAAAAAGAAAAGGTTCAGAAAGAGAAGCGAAAGATAAAACGTACTACTATCCAGACATTACCTTATGAGTGCTTTGTAAGTAATTATGTTATGCTTAACAAAACAGGTGTTAAGGTAGGAAAGCAAACCGCCAATTTATATTCCAAAACATATCTCGTTCCTGACATTAACTATTCTACAGTTCCTATAAAAAGGCAAGGAGAATTACAAGCTTTGTATATTGAATTACTGAATGGATTTGATGATACAGCAAGCTTGCAGATTTCTCTATTGAACTCTCCGATAAATATAGAGCAGTTCACAGAAAAGATTCTATTAAAGGATAAGCAAGACGGACTTGACGATGAGAGGAATGAATTCAACGATATACTCAGGGAAAAGATAATTCACGGACAGAATGGATTACAGTGCAGAAAGTTATTTACGGTGACTGTTACAGCTGTTAATTTTGAAGCTGCAAATACTCGTTTTTTCAATATAGAAGCGCACATGGTGAATTGTCTTAATCGTATGGGTACAGATATTATTCCGCTTAACGCTAATGAGCGTGTAAGACTTATAGCTGATATTTTGAGGGACGTTAATTGTAAGATTATTCCATGTTCACGTGACGAGTTTGCAAGAAAGGCTGAAAAGCAGCATTGTTGTCCAGAATACATGGAATTTAAAAAGGATTATTTCCTTTTCAACGATAAATATGCTCGCTGTATAGCTATTCAGAAATATCCAGCATCCATTATGGATACAATTTTTAAGAGTATTATAGAGCTAAATCAGACAATGATAATCACGGAAAATCTTGACTTTGTAGAGCAGTCGGAAGCAATAAGGCTGCTGGAAAGAAAGAGTACTGATATGAAACAGGAAGCTATTGTCAAGACAAGGAAATCGTCCGAAGCTGCAAGAGGTGCTTTCATTGATCCGATAGAAGGTTCTCAGCTTCAAAGAGATATGGAAGCAGCACAGACTCTCCTTACAGATTTACAGGAAAGAAACGAAAAAATGCTTCGTGGACAGATCATTATTATGATAACAGCTGATACGTATGATGAGCTTGAAAAAAATACAGATGCACTGAAAATCGTACTTCGTAAATATCAATTAGTGCCTATGAGATGTGCTGGATTACAGGAAGAAGCTTTCTGTAGCGTTCTTCCTGTGGGTAATTCATCTTCGATTGATAAGGAAAAAAATCTCCAGATAAGAAGAACTCTTTCTTCATCTGCAACATCTGGTTTCATGCCGTTCAATTCAAAGGAGTTGCTTCATGAAGGTGGCTTGTACTACGGTCAAAATCAAGTGACAAAAAATCTCATTCTTTTTGACCGCAGAGCTTTAAAAAATCCTAACGGTTTTATCCTCGGTGTTCCCGGAGGAGGTAAGGGTGTACAAGCCAAAATTGAAATGATTTATTCAATTTTACAGACAGATGAAGAAATCATTATTCTTGATCCTGAAGGAGAGTATACTGCCCTTGCTGAAAAGCATGGAGGTGAAGTTATATACATATCTGAGAATTCTCAGACACACATAAATCCTCTTGATTTAACAGAAAATCCTGATACCGGTGATAATGAATACGATCCGCTGAAGGCTAAACTGAGTTTCCTATTATCGTTTTTCGCTACAATTATGGGAAATGAAAAAATATCCCCTATTCAAAAAACAATCATCGACAATGTAATGCACAACACTTACAAAAATCATTATAATCCTACCTTGTTAGAATATTATGCGGAACTTGAAAAGTATGAGAACGAAGTAGCGGACGAAATAAAATCAGCTGCTACGTATCTGAGACAGACGCTGCACTTGTATGTACATGGTTCGATGAATGTATTTTCTAATTCATCAAATGTAAATATCAATAAGAGAATAGTGGTTTACAACATAAAAGAGCTCGGTGAGAACTTAAAATCACTTGGAATGATGATAGTCCTTGAAAATATCTGGGATAGAGTTGCCAAGAACAAGACAAGGAAAATAGGAACAAGAATATACATCGACGAAATGTATTTGCTTTTCAAATCAGAACAATCTTCTCAATTCTTCTATGAGTTATATAAACGTGCTCGTAAATGGGGCGGTGTTCCTACAGGTATTACTCAAAACGTAGAAGATCTGTTGCGTTCTGAGCAAGCGAGGTCTATGCTTTCCAATACTGAGTTTGTGGTTATGTTGGCACAGAATGCCACAGACAGAGAACAGCTCGCACACCTCTTAAAAATATCGAATGAAACAATGGAATATGTTACCAATTCAAGACCTGGATGTGGCTTAATCTATGCAGGCGAATATGGCGTTATACCGTTCGATAATACAATTCCGACAAATACCAATATTTATAATATTATCACAACCAAATTTGGAGAAGAAAACTCTGTATAAATAATATGGTTGATATTTGTATCAACGAGAAACGGAGGTGAGAAGCATGGAACAGGACAGTACAGGTTCTGAAATAGTTAAAAGTGCCTATCAAGGTGCTAAATTAGCAAAGCAAACCGGTTCGCTTGCAAAATCTGGTGTCACATTATCTGTGAAGGCAGGTTCAGACCTTTATAAAGCGGTAACATCAAGGCAGACACGGTTAGAAGCAATAATCAGCGAAATTAAAACTGTAAACAATTTGACGGAGCGATTAAAGAGTGTAGAGTTAGAAATACTCGATATTGAAGATAAAATTAACGAAAAATCAGCAATTATTGAGAGACTTTCTTCAATAGAAAACAAATCCCAATCTGAACTTAATGAATTGAAACAGCAGAAAGAAGAACTCAAAATTCTGAAATCTCGTCATAAAAAGCTCGATAAAGAAGGGAAAGAATTAAGTGAAGGTATTGTTATAAAGTCCTCTAACGTAGCTCATATAAAACATAGTCTTAAACCGCGTCCAATAAGAACAACAGCAAAGTTTAGCTATAAAGTCGTAAAAGGCACAGTGAAAACTTCTTTTCGGGTTACAAAAAATGTTGCGGCACAAGCAAATCCGTTAAATAAACGTGCTAATTTTAATGATACTACTGATACTGGCGTTGAGTCTTTAAAGCTGGGATATACTACAGTAAAAAAGACATATCAGACAGGCAAAAAGGCGGTTCGTGGTGTCAGAGTGCTGTATAAAACACCTGTGAAAACAGTAAAATTTGCAGTGGGAACAGTTAAGGTTGCAAGCAGTATAGTCATTCATACTGTTGCGCTTCTTTTAAATCCGATATTTTGGGCTTTGATTTTGCTGTTTGTTCTTGTTTTCTTAATCATAATGCCGGCGATTATCATTTTGTTAGGCGGTGGTGCTGCAAGCGGAAGCACTACAAATAAGGCTTATGGTACAGCTGCTGGAGCTAATAAAGATATTCTTACGGCTTATGCTGAAGCAGAAGAATTTTATCGTATTGCAGCAGAAACAAGACAAAATGATTTTAATTCCATGATCGACTCACTTTATTTTTCAACGGACGATCTTAAGCATTCTGACCTTGTATATATGAAGTGTAGTCATGATGGTTCTGAGTATCAGACGAGCATGGCTACAAATAGCAAGAAAAATCAGCTCAAAACCAAATTCAGTAATTCGCTTCCAAAAGCAGAAGCGATAGCTCTTGTATATGTATACCTTGAAAAGCAGAAAAATGACGAAAATAGCACTACTGCCCAGATATATGAAGTTGAGTTTACACAACAGGCGTTTGATGATTTACTTAATCAGATGATTTCATGGACGGAAACAATATACTCTGGACAGGAATGCCCTAATAAAAATTGTTCTGTTCGGGAGGAGCATAATCCTGAATGGGATACTGCTAAATACAATCGTGATATGTCGGTAAATGCTTTCAATGAATGGGCAACTGATATTCAGCCAAGAATAGCTAACAATACTCGTATCAAAGATGGCGCAGCTCAATCTCAGGATTGGGATGCAAACATTGGGTGGCGAATAGATAACTGGAATTTAGTTTATTCTGATTTAATGGGTAATGCCTATACTTCAAACGATGGTTTAGATTGTTTAGCTGATTTAGATCGAATATCTGATTATTACATAGAAATACTTGATAAAACTCCTGAAAACTTTCAAGTAGTTGACTGTGAGCATTTGCATAATAACCATGCAATAGGTCTTAATATCATAAGTAAAGAGAGTGTAATGGACTCATGGGGCTTTGATGATAATTATAGGCAATGGGTAGAGCTTACATATCAAGGATTTCTTGTAAATCCTGATTTACAAAATTGAATAGAAAGAAGGTACATTTATATGAAGTCTCATTCAGAACGAGTAAAAATAGTCCGTTCTTATTTTGAAAAAAACAAACTATTCTCTGTTGTAGCTGCTATCATAATAGTTGCTCTGATCGGTAATTTCATAGTCAATCGGGTTGCCGAAGCAAAAGCTCGAAATATGGTATCTTCCTCTGTATCAGAAGAAATAACAAATGATAATGCAGCATCAGATCCCGTTGATACAAATATCAACCAAAAGGAAGATGAAGAACCACATTGGAGGTTCTACTGGGTAGATGTTTGGGTATTACTTGGTCTCGGTGGATTTTGTCTTTTTAAAATAATGCAGGAAAAGAAGAAAGCAAAGGAGAAATTACAATGAATTACTTTTGTCGTGCTCACTGTGTCAGTTCCAAAGATAGAGAAATAACCACATATATCATATTTGATAATAATCAACAGCCGCTTCTTAAAGAGGAAATCCTCAATGATAATCAGCAGTTTAAGGAGTTTATGAGTGATTATAAGCCAAAAATAGTTTATGTTGATTATGCAGTATATCATACTGAGGAAAATCTTGACAACAGTATGCAGCCTGAAACATTTGAAAATATTATAAGTACCAATTCAACATTTTATTCTCAGGGAGAGCTTACGGTTAATCCAAAAGGAAGTAAGGTAGCCAAAAAGAAGAAAACTTCAATAGGAAGTATAGTATTTATCAGCTGTATATGTGCATTGATAGCTGGTGTAGCTGGTCTTATAGGTGGCAAGTATCTTTTTGGTAAAACACAAGCAGCCCCAGTTGAGACTGTCGAAGTAGTTCCAAGCAACGAGGACGGAATGATTATTCCTGAACAAGCACCAATTGAAGCCGATGCAGAGCAGATAACGGTATCAATTGACCGTTCATACTTAGCTATTCCTACTGAAGATTTGGAATTAAAAGGCGCATTAGTTGATGGCAAAGCTGCTATTACACTTCCTGAATTTGATAAGACTGACTTTTTTACTCATGTATCAGGGTATACATGGGGATTTTCTTCCGTTCCTGACGGGAAGAAAATAGAGTATTATGGAGGTCAGACTTATAATTTTACAGAGAATAAGAAGCTTTATCGTGTACTTGTTAAGTATGGCGGTGGCAGCGGCACAAAAGAAGATCCGTATCTAATTGATTACTACGATCAGCTTGAGTTGATGGCTTCTGAGGAAACAAGAGGTTATTTTAAGCAGATTAAGGATATAAGCTTTCCTGAATATGCTTCACACACTCCTATTGATACCGTCAATGAGCTTAAAAGTGATCCTGATACCGAACGCTTTGAGTATGACGGTAATGGATTTGTGATTGATAACCTCGATAATCCGTTATTTGGAAAAGTTTCCGGAGCAACTATCAAGAATGTTAATCTTAGAAATGTAGTAATTGAGAATTCATTATTTAAGGATTATGGAGCAATTGTGTGCAACGCCTATAATTTCCAGTATAGGACAAATGATACTTTATATCAGACAGGTGAAACGCTTATAAAGCACTGCTCTGTTGCACACGCTTCGATAATTGTTGGCGCAGCACCTATCGAAGAAACAACGGAAGTTGAAACAGGAGAGGTTGTGCCGCCAGACCTTATTGAATATGATGAAAATGGTAAGGTCATTGAGCCTGATGATAAAGAAAAAACAGAGAAAGTTGAACCTATGAAAATGGCACAAGGGTATTCCGTAGGTGGCATTAGTGGTAACGGCGGTCAGATAGAGGACTGTTACGTTGCAGATATGGGTATTACAGTAAATGTTGATGATTATATTCTCAATGTAGGTGGTATCTCTGGAAAACCGGCAAATGTAATCAACAGTGTTGTTTACAATTACTCTGCAAATGGTAATATATTCAATGCCGGTGGTATTGTAGGTTCGGCTGCCGGTTCTCGAATGTATGATGCAAAAGGCAGAGAACTTCCTGAATATTACGGTGGTAATATTCAAGGTTGTGTTGCAAGAAAGGTGTGGTTTAATAACGAAGTATCAGCTGGCGGTATTGCTGGAATAGGCGGTAGTGATGCTGATAATCCAGTTATATCTAACTGCTATGCAATGGAAATGTATTATAACTGTGGTGAATATTCTAAAGGTATTAATCCTGTGCTTGTAAAAGAAGGTATATGTGGTGGAATTATAGGTTCAGACGGTACTTTTAAAAACGGTCATAATATAACGAATACAGTTTCAGTTGCCGATAAGCTCGTTATTGGCAAAAAAGAAAAGTCAAAATATGATGAAACTGTAAGGCAAGCTCCTGATTATGCTTATTATCAGGCAAATATATTGACAGTAATTAACAGTCCTACGGTTAATCCTGATAATCCAAAGGAAATATTCACAGGGGTATTTAAGTTCGATAGCTCCGATGTTTTCGGAGATAAAGAAAAAGGTGCTTTAAGTTATCCTGATACAATGGAGGACTTATTTGCAAAAACAATCATGGAGGAAAACACAAATGGATAAACAGGAATTAAATGCTTTAAAAAAGGATATTCAAAAGCTCAAGACCACAAAAAAGAAGCAAATGGAAGCCGCAGATAAGTGTAGGGACAAAATAACGTCCCTACAATCTGAGCTTGCTGACACTGAAAACAGTATTAAGGAAACAGAAGCAGAACTTGCACAGAAAGAAGCTCTGCTCAAAAAAGCAGAGTATTCTTCTGCTCTCCAGAAGCTCGATGATGCTGTATTAAGTAAGTTTTCAAAGAGACAGGCTGAACTGCTTACAGAGCGTATCATGTCTGGTGAGTTAAATTCATTACTTGAAGATGATAACGTTGTTACAAGTAACAACGAAGGGGATAATGGCGTTGCTACAAGTAGCAACGAATAATAAAATGAAGGAGAAATATAATGAAAGCGGCTGCGAAGGAAATTATCAGGGATAAGCGAATGAGATTAGGGTGGTCACAGCAAGAATTGGCTCAGAAAGCTGGAGTTTGTAAGAATACAATCTACAACTTGGAAGCCAATAAGGGTTCTACTAAATTTGAAACCTATGAAAAGGTGTGTAAAGCTCTCGGTATTAAAATAACTTATCTTCTATAATAAATAAAACAGCCCGTGTAGAAGCCATAACACGGACTGTTCCAATGTGGTTCTTAAAAGTAGTAGAAACCTTAATTATTATATCACAGTCGTAATCAGTTGTCAAGTCTATTAACAAAAGGAGCGTTTATAATGGAAATACAAAAAAACAGTCCAGTACCTATATATATGCAAATAGTGTACGATATACAAAACAAGATTAACTTTGGCAAATTAAGATCTGGCGATCAGTTACCTTCAGTACGCTCCATATCCAAAGAATGTGATATTAACGTTAATACTGTATTAAAAGCCTATGACCAACTTATCAAAGAGGGATATGTTACTTCTCAGAAAGGTTTAGGCTATTATGTCAGCTCAAATATAAAGGAAAATGTAGCGGCATACCAAATGGAATATATAAGGCAGAGCCTTGAACTCATAAAAACATCAGCAGAAATAGGAGATATAAGTCTCGAAACAGTATGTAATCTTCTGAATGAAGTATGGAATGAAGGAGAATAGGAATGAAGCAATTTATATACGGTGCATTATCCACATTTTCAGTAGTAGCAGCATATCACTTATTTAAAGGATTGACGAATAAAAAGAAAACTTCCGTTGCTACTTGTAACAACGTCTTTAATAATCTTACTAAAGATGAGGAAAGTGAAAATCGGGACGGAGATATAAAACAGCCTAAACTTGTTTCTTTTAATAAAGAATATCTAAACGAAAGAAAGGCTTTAGTTCGTCCTTCTGGCTTTGAACTAATACATTCAGATAGAAAAGGTGATTTCTTTTTCAAACATGATATTCAAAATGTTCTTGATAATACAGATGAGAAAGTTATCGTTTTAGATGCTTACGGTAGATCTAAACGGGTAATTTTAGAACTTGGAGCTGAATATACGACTATAGACTTAGATGATTTAAAAGAAGATATATATATAAAATATATTCGGACACGTGGTGAGGATAATCCATTTAAAGTATCACCTCTTTCAGAACGTGTCACTTGTTTTAATATTCAAGATAATGATAATGTAGAAGATGTATTGAAATACGTCTTTACTAAGGCATTGGCAACAGCTGAGAACGAACGAAAATTTGTGTGGTTCTATATACCTGAGTTTATGGTAACTGAATATTATTCAAAACAGATTTGGGATTTATCGAAAGATTGTAGAATGGGAGGTGTTATACTTACTGCCGCAGTAAGTATAGCTGCGCTGGAATATAGTGAATGGTTAAAGCTTTCCGCCTTAAATTTTGATTATCTTGCGATAACCGAAGATTTTGAACAATATAAAAAGTCATTTAGCGAAGGCTTTTCCTCATATTTGAACCATTGGGAACATATTTATCAGTTTGATATGGATAAGTACATTGAGCAAGATGAATTGCAAGAAATGATGAAACATATGCAAAAAGAGCAGTCGTATCATAGGGATTAACGAACTGCTCTCTTTGATGTATGCATATACGTATTATAATACATAAGGTTACAAATGTCAAGAGGTGCAACAATGAGAGAAGAACTACAACAACTCAATCACCTTGCAGAGGTGCTCTACAACGAAAGCAGAGACCTTTACACAGTGAGCAAAGGCAAAGCCCAAATATATCAAGAT